>LWDU01039470.1_pt1 | contig 139637 bp, 124 predicted proteins | sample 727161 | NCBI WGS metagenome assembly LWDU01 (sample SAMN04566230, study PRJNA314399) | hydrothermal vent metagenome | isolation source: deep sea hydrothermal plume seawater | place: Mexico: Gulf of California, Guaymas Basin | collected 2004-07-11
GGCTACGCCCCTCCCTCCGTACTCGGCCGATCACACCAACCCGACATCTCTACTTCGCAGAGAACCCGACTTTTCTATTTTGGGTTGACAGTAGATTCCGTGCCCAGATAGAGATCTCCGCTTTTCCCATCATCCCGTTCCGCCTCAGCGTGCCAGGCGCAGCTCCGCGATCAACGACTCGATCTGTGGCGCAACGAATTCATCGGGGAACTCGGCCTCGAAGCGCTGATAGACGGCCAAGGCGCGATCCGTCTCGCCGGCGGCGACCCAGCATCGCGCCGCTTCGGTCAAGGCCTCACCGCGAAGTGGATACGATTCGATGGCAGCTGCCCGTTCATAGGCCTCGGCCGCCCCAGCCGAATCGCCGCGATCTTCCGCAAGTCCAGCCAGGCGTGTCGAGGCAATCGCTTCAACCGCAAGGCCCCCGGCCGCATCCCGCGCGGATTCGAAGCTCACGACCGCATGTTCGGTCTTGCCGAGCTCGGCTTGCAGATTTCCGGCTTCGAGCCATGCCAGAGCACCCGCCGACGTTCCACTGTGCTCGCGTGCAATCTCGGCAAATTTCTCCGCGTATTCGGTTCGCGCCCGCTCAGCGAGTTCGGGGTTTGCGGGTTCTTCGATCTTGCCAGCGGTCACGTCTGCGCCCATTGCGAGGCGGTAATTGCCGCTGGCGATGGCCAATGCGTTGGCGGCTTCATCGCGCGCTGTCGATCCGTGTTGAACGTAGAGGCCGGCTCCCGCAGCCAGCACCAGAATGATCGCGATCGATCCTAGGATCAGGGCTGCATTCTCTGCCGCCCACTCGGCGAATCGATCGCCCGATGCCTCGATGTCACGGAGCGCATCCCCGGCAGTATTTGGAGCTTTCTTTTTGGCCACTACACGATCCTTTATCTTCACGATCCCGGTTCGGGATCGATTCATTTTTGGTTTCGAGACGCGCTCGATTAGAGACGCCTCGGCTCATCTCAGCCCGGTTCGGCGCCCGAGTGTATCGGAGACGCTCTGTACTTCGAGGGCTCCCTATCGACCCCGCGGTTTCACGCCCTCGTCTCTTTCGCCATCATGACCTTGACCGCCCTTGCGGCCCTCATTTCGCGCTCGCAGAAGGACGCGAACCGGTGTTCCCTCAAAGCCGAAGCTTTCTCGCAGGCGGTTCTCGAGGAACCGAACGTACGAGGTCTGGATCGCCTTGGGGTCGCTGCAGAAGACGACCACGACCGGAGGTCCCACTGCGACCTGGGAGGCGTAGAAGAGCTTGTTGGGCTTCCGAGCAGAGCCCTTGCTGGCCATTGACGGCGGATGCTTCTCGGAGACGTCCTGTAGCCAGCGGTTCAGGTCCGCCGTTGCGATGCGGAGCTGGCTGGACGCGGCCACCTTGCGGAGTTTCTTGAAAAGCGCACTGAGACCGGCGCCAGTCTGGGCCGAAACGGGGACGATTGGAACATCCGACATGAAGCGCAAGCCGTGGGCGATATCGGCCAGGACATCTGGCCTGTCCTCGGTCTCGACGAGATCCCATTTATTGGCCAGGACGACTGCGGCACAGCCCTGGTCTCGCATCAGCGAAGCAACCCGTGCATCCTGATCCGCAATACCCTCGGAGGCATCTACCACCAGCAGCGCCAATTCTGCACGCTCGAGGGATCGCAACGTCATCAGCGCCCCGCCACGCTCGCCCGGCCCCTTTCGCTTGGCGATCTTGCGAATGCCAGCCGTGTCGACGAGAACGAACTCCTCACCGTCGCGCTGGATCGTGATGTCGACGGCATCGCGAGTTGTTCCGGGCACATCCGAGACGACGACGCGGTTCTCGCCTGCCAGGCGATTGGCGATCGAACTCTTGCCCACGTTAGGCCGACCGACGATCGCGATTCGCGTCGGCGAATCTTGGTCGCGCGCCTGCGTCGGCTCCTCCGCCTTTGACCACTCCTCGGGTAGGTTCTCGAGGATCTCTTCGAGCGCGTTGAATGCACCGACTCCGTGTTCCGCTGAGACCGCGAAGGTCAGGTCGATGCCGAGACGGTAGAACTCATTCAAGCGATCCTGATGATGTCGTGGTTGGTCGATCTTGTTGACGAGCAGACCAATGGTTTTGCCCGACCGTCGAAGCGTCGAGGCGATGGCCTCGTCTTCCGGAACCAGGCCGAGCTTGCCGTCCACGATGAACAAGATGACATCGGCGCTGTCGACGGCGGACTGCGCTTGCGCCTGCACAGCGGACTCGAGACTCTCGCCATGTCGAACAGCATCGAGACCCGCCGTATCGACCAACCAGATCATGCGCCCTTCGACATCGATGCGTTCGGCGATGCGATCGCGCGTCAGGCCGGGCTGATCGGCCACCAAGGCGCGGCGATAGCCCGCATAACGATTGAAAAGCGTCGACTTTCCGACGTTCGGTCGGCCGACCAGGGCCACCATCGGTAGTCGCTCTGAGGGAGTCATCGGGACACCGTCTTCAGGGCCAGGAAGCCCTCGACCCGTTCGACGACGGCTTTAGGATCCGCGGGATCATGCCAGTGAACTTCCGGCAGGGGGCGAATCCAGGTTCGCTGTCGCCGCGCAAATCGCCGGGTATCGACTTTCATCGATTCGACCGCATTGGCCAATGTATCCGAGCCATCGACGACGGGCTGGATATGTCGATAGCCGATCGCCTGCATCGGTCGAAGATCGGCGGAGTAACCACGCTCGCGCAGATCCCGAACTTCGCGCAGTAACCCCGCTTCGATCATCGCATCCGCCCGAGTTTCGATTCGCTTTTTGAGAATTTCGCGGCCTGGGTCAATCGCAAGATGCAGGACGCGAAAGGGGCGATCGCGAAAGCCGTGGGCTTCGCGAATACTCGAGGCTCGAGTGCCTGATTGTTGATGAATTTCGAGTGCGCGCACTGTGCGCCGAACATCATTGGTATGAATTCGCTCGGCCGCTTCGGCATCGAGTTCCGCGAGGCGCCGATGCAGCCTACCCGGATCGCCCTCTTCTGCTGCGCGGGCCTGTTCCTCTTCGAGCTGTTTGCGCAAGCCAGGAATCACATTGCCCGTCTCGATCAAGCCGTCCAGAAAAGCGCGAATGTAGAGACCGGTCCCCCCGGTGAGGAAGACGATGCGGTCTCTTGCATGAATCGCCTTGGCCGCATCGCGTGCACCCTTCGCATAACGACCCGCGCTATAGGGCTCGTCCGGGTTGGCGATGTCGTAGAGATGGTGCGGAACGCGCTCGCGCTCCCGCGCGCTTGGCTTTGCGGTGCCGATGTTCATGAAGCGAAAGACCTGAACGGAATCCGCATTGACGATTTCGCCCCCGAAACGCTCCGCCAGATCTACGGCGAGCGCGGACTTTCCTGAGGCGGTTGGGCCGGTGACAACGACCACCGGCGGGCGGGTCGAGTCGGCCGATGGAGCATCGACATTCTGGGTTTCGAGGGTCTCTTCGGTCATGGGGCGGCGGAGGCTAGCGGCGCCGGAAGCGAAGTTCGAGGTCACTGTGTGGGATCAAAATCGCCACTGGTCGACCGTGTGGACAGGTCGGGGCCCAGGGAATCGTATCGAGACCCGAAACGATGGCGCGCTGTTCGGCCTCTGGGAGTCGATCTCCGAAGCGTCGGGCACTGTGGCAGGCCAGCGTGGCGAAGAGTCGATCGAGGCGTGGCAGCCAGCGTATGGCGCTGGCATCGGATTCTCCATCTCGATCCACTTCTTCGAGCGCTGCCGCCAACTCGGTGACCAGCCCGGCGGCCTCCTGCCCCGCCAGCTCGGCGGGGATCGCACGACAGAGCACGGCGCCCTCGCCGAAGACTTCGATCTCAAAGCCGAGTCGCTCGATCTGCTCCTCGGACTCCTCGATTGCCGCAAGACTCGTGGGCGTCAGTGCCACGGTCTCCGGGATGAGAAGCCCCTGCCGAGCCACCCCGGTTTCCAGCCATTGCTTGCGCAATCCTTCGTAGAGAATTCGCTCGTGTGCCGCGTGTTGGTCGATGACGATCAGGCCGTCATCGGTTTCGGCGAGCAGATAACTCGCACGCAGCTGCCCGAGCAGCGGCAGATCTCCAAAGGACGGAACCGGCGGTCGCACCTTTTCCGGCGCGTCTGCATCTTGATCCGCGACCTGATCCGGGATTTCGGTGCCCCGCGCGAATACCCAATCGTCGGTGCCGGATTCTTGACCTGATGCAGAATCGAATGATCGGACCGAGGAGTTCGTCTCAAAGCCCGGCAAGGACGACGGACCCAAGATCCCTGCGGTACCGGCCATCGAGTGTTCGTCGACGGGTTGACCTCCCTGCGTGACTCGACCGGTCGGCGGCTGCATGCCGCCCAGCCAGCGTCGCGAGGACATCGCGTCTCTCACCGCGTGCCTGATCGCTCCGTGGATGGCCTGCGGGTCGGAGAAGCGAACTTCCCATTTCGCGGGGTGGACGTTGACGTCCACGGTTCCCGGCGGGACTTCGAGAAAGACGACGCCGATGGGAAAGCGGCCGCGCGGGAGCAGATCCCGATACGCCTCGATCAATGCATGTCGCAGGAGTCGATCGCGAACCGGTCGACCATTCACGAAGAGGTAGAGCGCCTGTCCATTGGCGCGCGTTCGCTCTGGGGTCGAGATGAAGGCATGCACATGGCAGGCGGTAAAGTCCTGATCGACTTCTAGGAGCGACGCGGCGTCGTCGTCGGACAGGATGGCCGCGATGCGATCGCGTGGATCACTGCAGGCGGGCCAGATCATCGCCATCCGATCGTCGCGCTGCGCCTCAACGTGTATGTCGGGACGCACCATGGCCAGGCGTGCAAGCCAGTCCGTGATGTGCCCCCATTCGGTACCCGGTCGCTTCAGGAATTTTCTGCGCGCGGGAACGGATTCAAAAAGGTCGGCCACTTCGATGCGTGTCCCGACGGGTCCACCGGCCTCGCCTTCGCGAAGAACCTTGCCCGCCTCAGAGCGAATCTCATAACCAACATTTGCTCCGCGAACCCGACTCAGGATGCGAAAGCGAGAAACGGATGCAATCGCGGGCAGCGCCTCACCTCGAAATCCAAAGCTCGAGATGCGCATCAGATCGGCTGCCTTCGAGAGCTTGCTAGTGGCATGTCTCTGTAGCGCCATTGGCAATTCCGTCGGAGACATCCCGATCCCGTCGTCGGTCACCGAGATCAGCGCGGCTCCGCCATCTCGGACCTCGACCCGAATCTTCTCGGCCCCCGCATCGAGACTGTTTTCGACCAGCTCCTTGACGACCGAGGCCGGACGCTCCACGACCTCCCCCGCAGCGATCTGGTCGACCAGCGCATCGGACAAGAGCCGAATCCGGCCTTTTTCTGTTAGATCACTCAAGAGTTCACCCGCAGGGACACATCCCACTTCAAAGGTGACACAGGAACCCCTGAACCGAAATCATTGTTGTTCTATGAAGCCCAGTCGGAGTAGAATAGGCCTGTTTGAGAGCCCAAATCGCCGACGAAGAGCATCTGAAACGCAATTGATTCGCAAAAGTCATTGACAAATGTGCGGAATCCCAATATTTCTAGAGTAGTCGCGATTTTACCTGGGGGCTTTGTGCCATGACAGAGCAGCATTCACAGATAGGCTCACAACGTGTTTCGGTGAGTGAGGGTGCAAATGCCCTCACTACCGCCGGTGCGGGAGGAGTTGAAACCACAGCATCAGACCTGGAGCGTGACCGCGCAACAGGGTACGTGGGTGCAGCCGGCCAGGCAATCGGTCGACGTCGAAACGACCGCATCGTGGCTGCGAGCGCGCCGATGCAGTCCGTCGTTGATCAAGCGAGTGCCATCGCACGGTCGACGGACGCCGTTCTTCTGATCGGACCGAGCGGCAGTGGTCGCAAACATGTTGCTCGAGCGATTCACCAGTGGAGCGCTCGTGCCGCCGGACCGCTTGTAGAGCTGAGCATTCTCGGGTTGGCGGAAGCAGACCAGCTGCGCGAACTCTATGGAGACGGAACGACTGGTTCCGGTGGAGCCTTCGGTCGAGCCGAAGGTGGGACCCTGCTGATCGAAGCAGCGGACCAATTGAGCCCCGCCACTTTCGCGCGTCTTGGCAAAACGATTCGCGAAGCGGCCGCAACCCCGTTTCGTGCACGGGTGTTGGCCACACTCTCAACCGGCGCAGGCGCCGTGGACTTCTCGGCGATTCCCGGGCAGCGAATTCAAATTGCCGGACTCTCGGATCGAAGCGAAGACATCCTGCCATTGGCTGCTCACTTTCTCGCTGAATTTGGCGCAGCCGAATCGGTTGAGATCGTCGGCTTCAGCTTGGATGCGCGTCGTTGGTTGGTCGAGGAGCCCTGGAGCGGCAATGTTCGCGAGCTTCGCGAGCGAATCCGTCAGGCCATTCGCCTTGCTGGGCAAGGCGCAATTTCCGCCGAGGCACTCATGCTCTCGACCGAAGGCGACGATGTGGCGTCCTTCAAGGACGCCAAACGGGCCTTCGAGACGCGTTACGTCGAAGGATTGCTCCGGCGCTGTTCTGGCAATATCAGCCGCGCTGCGCGCATGGCCAAGAAGGACCGCAAGGACTTCTACGACGTCATTCGGCGAACGGGCGTCGATCCGGGCCACTTCCGCGGCTAAGCCGAACACCGGTCAAACGGATTCTCCAGCCAATGTCGGCAACGCTGCCGTCGTTCGCGTTGGCATCGTTCAAGTCTGCTCGAACGATAACCTGAACGCGAACCTTGAGAACGCTGAGAAAGGCGTCCTCGAAGCGGCCGCACGCGGCGCCAGTTTCATCGCACTCCCCGAGAATTTTGCGTATATGCGTCGCGAAGGCACGGCCTTCCCCTGTGCGCAGCAACCCGATGGTGAAATCCTGAAGGCACTCTCGGAGTGGTCGCTTCGCCACCGCGTCTGGCTGCTTGGTGGGACCTTTCCCGAAGCAATCGAAGGCGACTCTAGGGTGTACAACACGAGCGTGCTGTTCTCGCCCGACGGCGAACTTGTGGCGCGGTACCGAAAAATTCATCTCTTCGACGCATCGCTTGGACCCGACGGTTCGGACAGCTACCGCGAGTCCACACATTTCAAACCCGGCGATGAAATTGCGAGCGCGGAAACACCTTTCGGCGTTGTCGGCCTGTCAGTTTGTTACGACTTGCGTTTTCCAGAGCTGTATCGCGCCTTGGTGGAACGCGAGGCCCGCTGGCTCATGGTTCCGAGCGCATTCGCACGTGAAACCGGCAAGGACCATTGGGAGGTCTTGTTACGAGCTCGTGCGATCGAGAGTCAATGCTTCGTCGTCGCACCCGCACAGTGCGGGCACCACAGCGCCGACCGATCGAGTTATGGCCGGTCCCTGATCATTGATCCATGGGGTCTGGTCGTCGCTCAGGCCGCCGACGAACCTTGTGTGTTGGTCGCAGACTGTCGCACTCAAGACATCGACCGAGTGCGAGGTGCAATCCCCGCTCTCAGCCACCGTCGCTTGCCCTCCGCTACGGCGATCTGAAGTCCCATTCGACGCCACCAACCAAGCCGACTGTGCACTCAAGGCGCTCGAGGAGCATGCCGATATCCAGGAATAGCGGTTCAAGCGAGGTTCGCGATTTCTGGTCGGAAACGCCGTGACACATCAATGAATTTGATGGAAGGATGGTTCTGGGATGGATGACGTCGACGAGACACTCTGCGGTCGATTAGAGATCTTAAATGGAGGCTTCGAGGGCATGACCTACGACCTCTCAGCCGAGGAAGTCGTCGTCGGCCGCAACCCGACGACCGATATCACGCTGCTCGATGAGGGCATCAGCCGCGAACATGCGCTGGTTCTCTACGACGATGAAACGCCGGGCTATGTGATTGAAGACTTGCAATCGACCAACGGCACCAAGGTCAACGGCAAACGTGTGCGATCCGCTTGTCTGGTCGAAGGCGATCAGATCCAAGTTGGCGAAACACTTTTCCGATTTAGTCTGATCAAATAAGCAATCCCAACTCTCGCTTGCGCACCCCCCTTACGGCCCAGAATCTCGACGCGGTGACCCTCGAAGAGATCCGCCTGCTTTCGAACCTCAAAACGGACACCGCCACGCTGATGCAAATCGTGCTCACGGGTCAGCCGGAGCTGATTAGGAAACTGGCCAGCCCCGCGCTGCGCCAACTGCGACAGCGGATCGCCATCGAGCATCACATGGAGCCGCTCACGCAGGAGCAGGTTCATCCCGACCTCGCCCATCGAATCGATGTGGCGGACGATACGATGAAATTTTCGCGCCCGGCGTCGAATCCGTCTTCTATTGGTTCTCACAGGGATGCCCGCGGCTGATCAGCCTACTCGCCGATCGAGTCCTGCTCACCGCGTACTCCAAGCAGATTGCGCCGATCTCAGCCGACTTCGTCGAAGTCGAGGCGAAGACGATGGGCGCTAGCCGCGCGGCCGGTCTCGCGAGCGATTTGAACCTGAATCAATAAGTCCTTTGCTCGGACAACGCCTCACACGCCATAGTAGGCCGCCCCATCGCCGGACTGGCGGCGAGGCACAACCAACGTGACGCGCATGTCGACGAATCTCTTAGAAGAGCGTGTAGATGAACGGTGCTGCGGCGGTGCCACCTAGGAGCACCAGGAGGCCGAGTCCCAAGATCGCGACAACGATTGGAGCCAGCCACCACTTCTTGTTCTCTTTGAGAAAATCCGTGAACTCGCCCGCCAGACTAGTCCGGTCGCCCGACGCTTGTGCGGCGAAGTCATTATCAGAGTTTTCGTTGTCAGCCATGGTCTGGGTCTCCGGCGAAAGCTTTGCTTTCGTGTGAATTATTAACTTCTCAGGTCTTGAACCCCCGCGCCAGTCTAGAACTGGCGGAAGTAGCTCTCCTTACCGCGTCGTGGTCGCGGAACAGTCCAGTAAGTCGTTGCCTCGCGGTCGAATCGGCGATGAAGCGGATCATATCCCGTGAGTCGGAAAAAGAGTCCAACTGGCGTGATCATCACGAAGAAAAGGAAACCCATGATGACGTACGACAGCACAAAGCCGATGGGATAGGACAGAACCGTGAGCCCAAGATAGATCGGCAGATTTGCACGGGGCGCTATGGCGGAAAAGAGCGCGGACAGGCCGGCCAGACCTGCAAAGCCGTAGGCGACGTATGGCCGGGCCTCGCCGAGGCCGATGGCGAAGATGAACAGCTCCCACCACGCGAGCACCGCGAGAAATGAAAACCCGAAGAGCGCGATGATGCCAAATTGTCGCAGCACCCGGTCATCCGGCTTCCAGTCGATTTCAATCATCTTGCTCATGGTCGGTTCAGTTCCTTGTCTCGCGTGCGACATCTTGATCTCTGCGTTTCGCAGCCTTGCGGACATCGACTAGTCGAGAGCGAACTCGGCTAGATAGGCTTCGACATCAATTTCCTTGGCGTTCGGCTGATCCTGCTTGAGGACGATGCAATTCTCGAGAACCAGCACATCCATATTCGTATTCATGAAACATCGAAAAGCGTCTTCCGGCGTATTCACAATGGGCTCGCCCCGGACATTAAAGCTGGTGTTGATCACGACCGGGCTACCTGTCTTTTCCTTGAACTTTCGAATGATCTGGTAGAAGCGCGGGTGATGTTGCATGTCGATCGTCTGAACCCGTGCGGAATAATCGACATGGGTGACCGCAGGAATCGTTGACCTGACCTGCTTCAACTTCTCGAGTCCCTTCTCGCCACTTCCCTCGACATCCAATCGAGTGCTGGCGGCGACGGGTGCAACCAGCAGCATGTAGGGACTGTTTTCGTCTGGACGCATCTCGAAATAGTCCTCGACATCCTCCCGCAAGATGGCGGGTGCGAAGGGCCGAAACGATTCCCTGAATTTGATCTTCAGGTTCATGGTCTCCTGCATATTTCGCGAGCGCGCGTCTCCCATGATCGAACGACTGCCGAGGGCTCGCGGACCAAATTCCGCCCGATCCGAGAAATGCCCGACGACTTGTTCTCCGGCGATCAACTCTGCGATCCGGTCGACGAGATCCGCGTCATTCTCGTAATAGTGATAGACGGCTTCCACAGACTCCAAATACTCTCGAATTTCGTTATTGCTGTAACGCGGCCCGAGCAGCGATCCGAATTGAGAATCCTGTGCAACGACCTCACGAGGTTTGTCGAGCAATTCGTGCCAGGTGAATAGCGCCGCGCCGAGCGCGCCTCCTGCATCGCCTGCAGCCGGCTGAATCCAGAGTTGTTCAAAGGGGCTCTCGCGAAGAATTCTGCCGTTGGCGACGCAGTTCAGCGCAACACCGCCCGCCATCGTGAGATTCTTCGCGCCGGTCAATTCATGAGCATAGTTCGCGATCTTGAGAACGATTTCCTCGGTGACCGCCTGAATCGAGGCGGCAATATCCATTTCACGCTGGGTGATATCCGTCTCGGCACGCCGCGGTGGTCCACCGAAAAGTCCATCCATCTTCGCACTGGTCATAACGTCGCTGTTACAGAATCCGAAATACGACATGTCCATTCGAAAGGATCCATCATCCTTGATGTCGAGAAGCTTCTCGATCATCAGATCCTTGTAGATGGGTTCGCCATAGGGCGCGAGTCCCATGAGCTTGTACTCGCCACTGTTGACCCGAAAGCCGGTGAAGTACGTGAAAGCCGAGTACAGCAATCCCAGGGAATGTGGAAAGCGCATCTCCTTCACCATTTCGAGTCGGTTGCCGCGCCCCATTGCGATCGTGCAGGTCGCCCACTCACCCACACCATCGAGTGTCAGGACGGCGGATTCTTCGAAAGGCGACGGGTAGAACGCGCTGGCTGCATGCGATTCGTGGTGTTCCGTGAAGACGTATCGCCCCTTGTATTTTCGGCGAAGACCGATGTCGAGTTGCCGGGGCGTATGCAGTTTTTCGCGAAGCCATAGCGGCATACCCATCAGGAAGAGTTTGAAGCCAGACGGCGCGTAGGCAATGTAGGTCTCGAGGAGGCGGTCGAACTTGAGTAGTGGCTTGTCATAAAAGGTGACAAGGTCGAGATCGGACGCTTCGATTCCGCCCGCTTCGAGACAAAAATCGACGGCATTGCCGGGAAATCGATGATCGTGCTTCTTGCGCGTAAAGCGTTCTTCTTGAGCTGCCGCGACGATCTTGCCGTCCTGAACGAGGCAGGCCGCGCTGTCGTGGTAGTAAGCCGAAATTCCGAGAATGTTCACCGTGCGTCCTCTTTTCTGACCGGTGTGTTGACCGTATCAGCGAACATTCTATTCGGCGACACGAACACTCAACACCAGCAATCTAGCGGAATCATTAGGAATCGAGTGTTGGGGCGATCCAATTGCCTGTTTGACAACCAAGCACATACGATAGTCACCTGATCCAGCAAAAGTCAGTGTCGCGTTGACTCCGTTCGGTGACGCATATCAACACGAATCTCTATCGCTGCTCAGCAGACTGCAACGGGATGGCAACCGAGGGGCAGTCCTACCGGTCATTTTTTGAAGAGGTTCTCCAGATCGGTCATGGCGCTCTGACGATCCTCGCTCACGGCATGTCGCTTGCCGGCCGGGCGAAAATACTCGCAGCGATTAGCCCTGTCCTGATCGAGGATTCGCTCTGCGCTGTTCTCACGGCATTCGTTGTAGGCGCTGAGATCGTGGTGTGCACAATTGAGACAAGTGTGCAGGTCCGCTCGGCATCGGTCGCACACGTCGCGAAACCCAACTGATTCTCCGGCCGCCTGGGGGATCTCGGTCTGACAGGCTTGGCACTGCATGCCGCAATCGTGCAGCAGAAAGCACCTACCCGCCATCGGATAACCGCCCTCTCGTCTTCAAGCTGCTCAGACCCAGTCAGGTTCGCCGACCGGAGCATCGAGGGGTTCCAGTCCGGCCGGTCAGGTCCCTCTCTAGTTTGGTCGGGCCCTGACCGATGACGGCCGAACCATGTTTGAGAAAAAACCGCCCATTCGATCGATGCAGGAAGACGTCCCCGAATTGGCGGACGAACTCGATCGCTTTGTGATCGCCCTCGCCGAACGGATCGATGCAATCCAGGATGCCGAGTTCGTCGGGGCCTACTCAGAGGTTTCTCAACTCACGCGAATCCTGGGCCATGATTCCGAACGGCTCGGCTATCCAGGATTGTCCAAGAGTTCAAAGACCGTCGCTGCATCGGCCGAAGATGAGAAGAAGACGGCGCTTCAAGAAGCCATCGTTGATCTGACCGATCTCGTTCAGCGCATTCGCCGTGGACATCGCGGAACAGCCTGAAAACTCCAGGCACGCCGTCTAAACAAAGAACCAGAACGAAAACGCCGATCCATCCGCATTCTGGATGAGATCACCACCGTAGACTGCCAGCGCCAGCAAAGCTGCATTCGTCACTCCATGGACCAACATCAGCGCCGCAACGCTGCGTCGATGGTAAAACCAGAGATTAGACAGCACGATCCAGGGCACGCAGACCCACCATTCCCAAGGCACGTGACCAAGGCTGAAAACGACGATGGTCACAATCATGCTGCGGCGCGTATATCGGGCGATGGGTTGGTCTCGAAAGTCGTCGTCCGTGTTCCAGACATCGGCGATCCGCATGACAAAACTTCGAATGAAGAGCTCTTCAAAAATCGGAGTCACCAGCGCGTATCCGAAGAGCCGAACGAAGAGCAGCGTGACGACGAACTCATCCCCCGCCATCGCGGGATTGAACTCCCCTCCCGGTCCGGGACGGATCGACGGGAATACGATGAACGGGATCACCCAAACGGCAGTGAGTGACAGCCCAACAAGGATGTCCTGCACCCCCCCCGCGAAGCGGACCTCATGTTTCGAATTCCGAAGTTCGGGATAGGCGCCCTGTTTCCAGAACCAGAGAATAATTCCCAGAGTCATGGCCGGTTTCACTAAAAGAACGAAGGGATCCGCAGCGTCCGGCAGTCGCGCAGCCAGCTCGGACATCAACAAGAACGAGACGTAGGGCACCACATAGGGCCACCAACCATGACTCTCTTTTTCGCGGGAGTTCATCGTCGGAAGGTCTCCGGGAGATCGCGCGGCGCTAGAGCCAGCGGGCAGATCCACTATTGGACTGGGCTCAGCCGGGCGGTTGCCCGAGCGAGTTCGCCGCCAAGAGCCTCGACTCGACTGGCCTGCGCCTCATCGACGAATCGACCCTCCGCGTCGAAGGCCTTGAACGCCGCGTGAATCGTGACTTGATTCGGGAGGACGGTGATTCCAAGGTTGGTCAGAAGTTCACGGAGTCCGCGCAGGCCACGGAGTCCACCAAGGGGGCCCGGTAATGCAGACATCACGGCAGCCGTTTTTCCTTGAAAGGCCGAAAGATCGGAACTCGCATCCGGGGAACGCGAAAGCCAATCCAGTGTGTTCTTGACCATCGGCGAGAGGAATCCATTGTATTCGGGTGAAGCGATAAGGAGGCCCTGTGCGCTCAGAAAATGCAGTCGGAGTTTTTCGACGTTTTCCGGGAGTCCGTGTTTCGTCTCGCTGTCGCCGTCACAGACTGGCAGCGGATAGTCACGCCGATCGACAAAGTCGACCTCCGCATCCTCCTGCTTGACGCCGCGTAACGAGACCTGCACCAGGAGTTTGTTGATGGAGTCTCGACAGGCTCTTCCTGCAAAGCCGAGGATCCGGATCCGATCACCCGCCATCAGTGTTTCCCCTTCTTGAGACTCGCGTAAACCCGATCCACAAACCCCAGCGAATTTGCAACGTCGCCGAAGCGCTCGTCGAAATCGTTCGTCGGCTTCGCAGCGATGACTTCTTCAACGCTCATCCCATCTTCGATCATATTGGCGATCCGCTCACGAACGACCTGCAGCATCTTAACGTAGCGCTCGAGCGCCGGGACGTCCGTGACCGGACCGTGACCGGGTATGACTTTCGCGCCGGGAGCCAATTCGGCGAGGACGGCTTTACAGAAAATGATCATGCCGTCGATCTCGCCGCCACTGTCCGCGTCGATGAAGGGGTACCCCGTGTTGTTGAAGACGTCGCCCATGTGCACGGCGTTCTGCCCGCGAAAGAGCACCGCGGCGTCCCCGGTCGTGTGTGCGGGGCCGGCGTGGAGAAGATCGATTCGCTCGCCGTTCCAGTGGAAAGACATTCGCTCGGCGAAAGTGATGACCGGAAGGGCTTCTCGCGGATAGGCCTCTTGGCGATATTGGGCGACTGTCAGATTGACGGTGTTCGTAGTACTCATCTTGGCCCGCGAGTTGTCTTGGCTGACCAGCCAGGTCCCAGCCGGCCCGAAGGCGAGATTTCCGTCGGCGTGATCAAAATGCCAATGCGTATTGATCGCGAAGTCGACGCCGTCGCCGCCGACCTTCGCGATCGCTGCTTCGATTCGAGGCATCAATTCCGGAAATTGGTCATCCACGATCAATGTTCCGCTGTCGCCGATCGAGACTGCGATGTTTCCGCCGATTCCAAACAGCACGTAGAAACCATCGGCTAGTTTCTCGGTCTTGATTTCGACGCTGGTCAGGTCCCACCCAAATTGACTGAGAAGGTCATCGCGCGTGGTCCACACATCTTCCTCCGCGGAAGCGACGAGCGACGCCACTGTCAAACAACCTGCCAAAAGAATTCCTGCCACGAGCCGCTTCATTCGCTCGACCTCCCCTATTCTCTTCCCGGAAGTGTTCATTCGCGGTCAGGGTGACACGGACCGTCCGAGTACGCACGCTGTTACGCGGGTTCGATATGCGCGATGACGGAGGAGACGCCTTGGCTGATCGAGGTCTTCAAAAACGATTGTGGATCCCACTCTTGACCGGCCTTGCGTTCACGGCTGTGGTTTTGTGGTGGACGACGGGATCTGAGCAGAGGGCGCTACAGGACTCCGTTGAAGAGTCTTCCCCGAATGGAGGCGAAACGTCGAACTCGAGGGAGAGACGCGAAAATATCGTTCCGGCCCTTCGGCTTTCAGCCGGTAAGCGATTGACGATCGCAGAACAGAATCTGCCAGAGGACGGTTTCTTGGCCTTGGCACTCGATCTCTCCGATGAGGCGCGAGGGACTGGGCCAAAACGAGTGCTCGTCGTGTCGACGACCGCCGGGCGAATCGAGACGGAGGCGACTGCACTACCCGGCGTAGAATCGGGCATGCGCCTCGAGATCGGTCGAGATTTTCTCGCCCGCGGTCTCTATATGATCGAGATCGAAACCGAGGATGGATTTCCACAACACTTTCGGCGCTTCGTCCTGGCTATCGAATAGCTCTGTAGAGTCCATTCGACGTATTGCGAGATTCGTCGTGCCTAACGGGTGGACCGTCGCTTGAGTCCGACTCGCATTGCCGTCAGTAGTCCGCCCCCGAGGACCAGGACCGACAGCGGTCCGAGCAAGGGAACCGAGCCTGGAAAGCTCAATGAATTCGTCGGATCCGTTCCCGCCGACACTTCAACGCCATCATCGAATCCATCACCGTCCGTATCGGCGAGCGCCGGATCCGTCCCAGTGTCGTTGGCATCCACGAACGTGCCCGTGTTGGTCTCGACACCATTGCCCAGCGTGTCTTCGTCTCGATCGATACCCATGCGCTGCCCTGACCCTGGCGGAACCGCTGTGTAGGTAAGGGTCTGTGCGTCGCCTCCCGGGTTGGCCTTCGCACGCAGGACGGCTTCACTGATGGCAGGACCATTGTCATCGGGCGTATAGGTTCCGCCACTGGCACTGAAATATCCCTTTTCGACGCCGCCTTCGACCGTCTTCACGATGACATCGCATTGCGTGACCACTCCGCCTAGCACTGAGGACTCGAAGGCGCTTCCGGCTTGGGCATCGATCGTTGTGATTCGGCTGTTGACGTCAGCGATCGCAAAATTTGCCGGACCGATGGTGACCTGCTGTCCGACGATCGGGGCGATATCCGTGGGAAACGCGAGCATAAACGCTTCGAGGTCGTCTTCACTCTGGTTTTGTATGACTGGATCGGCTGAGAAAGTAAAAGCACCGGCCCCGACAAAGGTCTTCAGCGTGTCGACTGAGCCGTCATGTAGAAATCCGGTGCCACGAACTTGATTGCCGCCCACCCCAAAAAACCCGAGCTTCTGATACATGTTTCGGTTGTGCGGCACTTTCATGTGCTGGGGAGCGCCAGTGCCCTCAAAACTCTCTTCGCCACCGGCGCCGAAGAAACCATTGAGTGGGTCGAGGCTATGGCATCCGTCGCAGTCCTCAACCGTATCCGAAGCGTTCGCGTCCAGTTGAGCACACTCGGTCGTCCCCGGGCCACATGCGAACCAGACGTCGGAGCCTCTCTGTTCACTTGGGGCGGGAGCGGCCGGGTTGGCCAGCGAGTTATCAAGGGCGCGAACTGGACTGGGTGGAAGTTGCACCTGAAGCATGAAGTCGGCGAAGAGTTGGACTTCGGCCGTCGTAATCGTGCCGTCCTTTCCGACAAGTCCTTCGAATGCAACGATGAAGTTGCGGAAGGCATGGTCCTCATCGCAGGGAGCCTGAGTCGCATTGAGCTGGGAGTAGCCGGGTTCCGTGCAAGGATCGGTGCCAAAGAATCCGTCGGCGCGATCGCCACGCCAATGCATGGCACCGTGAGTCGAGAGACCGCGCAGTGTCTGCGTCGTCATCGGCCCCTTCATCGAATGAAAGGATTCGGTCGGTCCGGCGAGTTGCAGGAGGGGGTCGGGCTGGGGCTGGTTATTCGTGCCAACCCCGCCGTCGGGATCGCCGAGATTCCAGGCCAGGGAGTCAAAGTCGCCGAAGATATGACAACTCGAACACGAGGCCTCGCCGTTGCCTGATGTGAGGACGGCGTCATAAAGGAAGGGTCGTCCAGCCAGGATGGAGGCAGGCTCCGGGTTATGCAACGTGAGGATCTGTGACGTCGTCCCGCTTCCGAGTTCGATGACTTCGACCGAATTGTTGAAGCGCGTCGTGACGTAGATTCGATTGTTGACCTCATCGAGGGCGACGCCACTGGGTCCGCCGCCCGTCGTCGAAAGGTAGTCGGCGCTCTGCACGGTCGGATCGTAGTTCGCCTCGAACGCGGGGTCCTCAAGCTCCGCTTGCGTGAAGACGCCGATCTTCGAGGAGCCGAAGGCCGGGATATAGATCTTGCTCCCGTCGGCCGAAATCGTCGGCAGCATCGGCGTGGCCAGGCTATGTGGAATCTGGCCATTGATGGCCGCGTGATTCGCACCCGCGTCGGTATGGAGATCGGCGTAGACGATATGTTGGTTCAAGTGCTGGATGTCCTGAGAGGGTCCGCTGGGGTCGAGGATCGTGACCCGAGTTTCCGAAAGACGTCCCTGAACAGTGCTGCCGCCGTGATCGCCGGGTCCTTCGAAACGAATATGATTCGGGCTATCCGTATTCGTGACGTAGACCTTTCCGCTGGCCGGGTTGACGACCATGTTGAACAAGATCGTGCCGACCGAGCTGAAGACCGTGCCTTTGATCAGGGTGTTTGCATCGACGGCGAAGACGTCGTTGTCCGGCAGGAGAAAGCCCGAACTAAATGGGATGGTGGAGTTCCAGTTGCAGCCAAGGGCATCGATCCAGCTTGCCCCCATTCGTTTGACAATCAGTCCCGTGATCGGGGCCGGATCGCCGTTGGCATTGTCACTTGGCCCGGGCATGCCCTGCCCGAGCCCACCCAAGGCGCAGCCCGACACAATGCTTCCCCCAACGAAGAACTGGTTGACCGTTGCGGTCTGATTTCCCGACATGAAGGCGGCTACGTAAACGGTGGTGCCGTCCGTCGCCAATGCGCGTGGCGTGTCCGAAAAGAAGGTCAGAACTTCGACGGGGAGTCCACCGATCTCATTCCCCAAAGTGAGCGCATCGAAGACCCACACATCGGCTCGGTCGATGCCGGGAGTCGTAAAGCGCGGACTCGCTGGATTCCCTGCGCCGAATACGCTCGAAATCGAGGAATGTGTACGATGCTGACCGCGATGAGCGGTCGAAATGAACGCGCGGTTTCCACCGGTTCCGGCGAAGACGAGGTCCCGGGGTTCGTCGCCAACGAGCAGCGTCCGTGAAAGGATCGGCACCGGACCAGACAAGTCGATGATGCTGACACTGTCGGAGAGATGGTTGACAACCCAGACCTCAGTATTGGTCCGCGCGGCCACGGCGACGGGTTCCATGCCGACGGGAACCGAGCTTGCGAAGGTGAGCCCACCCGCGCCAACGTCGAAGATTTCGAGGGTATTGTCCGGTGTGTTCACCGCGAAGACCTGCGAACCGTCGGGAGACAAAACGATCGGACGGACGTGCCCGCTCTCGAACGCGACAAACGAAGTCTGCGCCGAGGCACCGATGGCGGTAAAGGACACAGCGGAGACGACGATCAGCGCAGCCACAAATGAACGAAAGCCCTGGCATCGCAATAACATTTCACTTCTCCAATTCATCGCGTTTCCTGTACATGTCGTCTTTCGACGATCCGACTCGACCACTTCACACACTCCTACCAAGCGTTCACTCGGTAACGAACGAAGTCCACGCCCCTCGGTCGGCATGGCGATCCACCCGACCAGACAGAAGCAAGGGGGCCGCCTCGAGTCAGCTAAACGGCAGTTCAGGCACGTTGGATTTGATTCTAATCCGATCGACTCTAAAAATTGCACAAATTGGGCGCGCCTGGCAATAAGCGTGAAATTGCCCGCGGGCATCCAGTTCAGCGGCGCGAGGCCGCGGTCACGGTGGTGGTCGATCGCTCTGGCCCGGCCTTTCTTTCGGCGGTTCGTCAGTTTTCTGCGCCTCGAGCGGACGTGGGCTTCCAGTCTCTCGATCCACGCCGACACTGAGTGCGGGATTTTGGACCCTAAATATTTGATTTTACAGTACCCAATCCGGCTCAATCCAGAATTGTCAGGATTTCTTGGGTTGATTCCGAAGTTCAATTTGCTCTGCGGTGTTGATGGAATGACTCGGATGGTGCAGAATTAGTCCAGCTTCGCGTTTCAGCGATGCAGGCATGCAGCAGCATGCGATTTAGAAGCAACATAAGGTGAGATCAAGTACATGCGAGTAAGCGGAACGGTAAAGTGGTTCAACGACGAAAAAGGCTTCGGATTTATCACGCGCGATGACGGAGAAAAGGACGTATTCTGTCATCACAGCGCCATCCAGGGCGAAGGCTTCAAAAGTCTAGCCGAGGGTGCGAAGGTTGAGTTCGATGTAGTAGACGGCCAAAAAGGCCCGGCTGCCGAGAACGTCGTCAACATCTAGGCCTCGGAAAAAACAACGAGACCAAGGACCCCGCCAGTTCATTCTGGTGGGGTTTTCTCGTTTGCATTCGGCGACTCCCTCTTTCGCCATTCCTCGACCGGTCATCGCTGACTGGTGATGGGCGATTCCGGTGCCGACTGTGTTGGTGCCCCCGGCAGGACTCGAACCTGCGACGCACGAATTAGGAATCCGACGCTCTATCCATCTGAGCTACGGGGGCTCAAGCCGCAGCCTAGCAAAGCGGATTGTCGAGGGTCTCTTGCGCACTCTCGTCCCGACCGCACGGACAAGGCGCACCTACCTGGCACATACGATGCAATTTGGCGGCAATCCCTCAATGCCTATTAGACTGACGCTTGCGTCCGCGATGAAATCGAATTCCACTACCCACCGTAGATCGATTTCAGGACCGGCAAGGTCATCGGTGCCGAACCGCTTGTACCCTGGGCGATGGATCACAAGAGGCGCCCCTCGGAAAGCCGCGTACTGGGCGAGTTCCCGTGAAAAACCCTGTCGCTTGGCAGTGAACATTTCGCCACTCCAGTTCGAACAAGACGATGTCTTCTCGGTTGCCGTAGATGCGCTCAAGCGGGCCGGGCTGCCACCAGAACTTCTCGATCTCAAAATCACCGAGAGCCTGCTCTTGCGCGATGACGCCATTGCCAGCCAATCGACGTCTTGAAACTCGATCGCTTGTTGATCGAAACCGTCGCCCCTGACGGCGAGGGCGGCCTGCTTCTGGCCAACGTCATTCGCATGGCACAGGACCTCTCCCTCCACCCGATCCCGGAAGGCGTTTCACACGCCGACCAAGCGGACTTTCTCGCCGTGAACGGATGTCGCGAGATGCAGGCATTCTTTTTCCGGCAGCCATTCCTGGCCTAGTCTTTCGGGAGAAACTCGAACTGGACTGAGCGCAAGTCGATCAATCCGGCCGCGGTAGGAACGCCAGCGGATTATGTGGGGTTTCAGATCGACGAATCTCAAAATGGACATGCGGCCCCGTCGACCTTCCTGTCGAGCCGACCAGCGCGATCGTCTGACCACGCTCGACGAATGCGCCCTTTCGAACAAGAAGCTTGCTCGCATGGGCGTAAACCGTTCGATACGCGCCGGCGTGTTTCACGATCACGACCTTGCCGTACCCACTAAGCCGGCCACTATGGATAACACGCCCGGATTCGGCTGCGTGAATGGGGGTTCCACGGGAAGCCGCGACGTCAATTCCTTCGTGAGGTCGTCCCTTTCTCATGCCAAACCGCGAGCTGAGTCGCCCTCTAACCGGCCATGCGAATCGAAGCGAAGTCTGTGCACGCGCGACGTTTTGAGCAAGTCGTCTGGCTTTCTCTGAATCGGTTCGCGCGTTCGGGCGCCGATTGGCCAACCCTCGCTGTGCGGTATTCATTTTTCGGCGAACGCCGGGGATGAAGAGGCGTTGGCCGATTTTCAATTCGGTCACATCGCGAACACCATTGATGCGGGCCACCTGCTTCGGATCCACACCATAACGGAGACTAATCCGGTAGAGATTCTCGCCAGCAGCCACGCGATGAATCAACCCAGGGCCCGTCCCGGCTGGTCCCGCACATCCGATACTGAAAACGCTCAGGGCCAACCCGATGGCGAGCGTCAGAATCAGGCCCATCGGGAGCGCGATCCGCGATGCGGAGACTCGCTCGGGCCGAAGGCCGTCGGGATGAATTGTTGAAATAATCTGCGACATGATTCGCCGACACCCCCATGAATCTGAAGGTGAATGACGGGGGGTCAGGGCACGACTAGAGTGTAGGTTGTCCGGGCTGGGAAGGCTGGACCGCGCTCCATTTCGAGAGTGGGCTGAGTAGTCCATTTCGATCGAGGGCGCCGACGGCGATGAATGCATCTCCGTCGGACGAGACAATCGCCGTATAGAGACGCAGCGAGCCAAGAAGCTGGCCTGCCGGAATACCCACGTCCACCTGCCGCGCGAAATCGACCGCCCCGCTTTCCGGCGAGATGACAATGCTGAAGCTCTGGATCGAACTGGGATCTGCGTGTCCCCAGCTTATTTCGCGAAGCGCATCAGCGGCCAGTGCCGGTCGCGCCAACACCAGAAATGCGAGTACGGCCAACGGCAAGAGAATATTCGCCCAATTGGCCTTGGCCGGCGATCGGCCCCATCGAATTTGATTCATGATTCCCCCCCGAGATCTGCCAGGCACGGCCCGTCGCTGCTCGTCGAGCATACCATCGCATCGACCCCCGAAGTACTCAAGAAGACGTTTTCGGTCGCGGAAGCGTCCAGTTCGCTGAATTGGGCTTCTCCGAGTGGGGAAAAAGCATGAATCTCGGCGATTGCAGTGGCGGCATGAAGACGGCCGATGGCATTGACGTAGCCGCTTTCAGGGTCAAATCTTGTGGGCTCCACCTCGATGCATTCGGGATGGCCTTCTAGTGGCGAGCAATAGAAATGGGTCTTCAGACCGAAGAGCCCTCTCGGCTTGCGGAATCCGGCGGGATCGATGGTGGTCATCTCGACGCGGATATCGACCATTGTGGAGGCCCGAATCAGCCCGAACGAGATCCGTTCCCGAATACGACCCGAAAACGCTGCTCTTAGAACATGACCTGTTCGCGGGTCGAGATGCCACACAAAATCGCTGAAGGTCCCGGAAACGGTTTCAGAACCGTTTGCGCGGAGCTGAGCCTCAATTCCCTCCGCGGGAACTCGAATCCGGACGATGGCCTGATCGGGTGCCCGATCTAGATACGCGCGTCGACGTCCACTCCAGCTTGAATCGAGCTGGCCAGGCGCGTTGGGTGGGGAGTTCTCAAAGCGAACTTCGACCCAGCGCGGCGTCGGATCCTGCAGATCGAGCGGGGCCGCGATGGCTCCAGCCACTCCCATCAAGAAGACGGACACGACAGCCAAAATTCGGCTACCCCGCGCGATCCACGTCAGCTCGATCGATCTTCGATTAGTTCCCATGACCGCCTGTGAAGTTGAATCGATCCCCTTTTCCCGAATGGGTGAGCTGCAAAACCTGTACCGCGCCGGGTGCCTTCACGATGGACAGCGCCCATCGCCAGACCCAATGGAACGCGCCTGATCCGGCACATGGGGCTTTCTGGGAAAAATTTTGGCTGAACTTGCACATCCCCCGAGTGCACTTCCTTCCTGCAAGAGTCTGCGTAGGTGGCTATTGTGAACAACCGTCATCGGTCGATCGAGGGATCACCCGATCGACCAACGACGCCTGTAAGTCCACACAATGCGCCACAGCGTCAATACGAATAATCGATTCGCATTTCTATCCATCCGAGTCGTCGGCGAACGAAATCACGCCGACGCATTCACTATGAGGTCAGTATGTCACGCGCTTACGCCATCACCGCAGAAGCCATCGCCGCCGAACGTGCCAGGGTCGATGACGACCTGGATCGCGTCGATCTCGCGAGTGTCATCGCACTCGATGAACTGGAATTGGCCGAGGTGACGCCCACCGACGTCAAAATTCGAATTCTCGTTGTATCTGCCGAACATAACATTGCCCATGCCGCCTTGGCCGATACGGTGAACATCGCCGATATGCGAGGTGGCAAGATCTATCCTGGAAATTCGGCGGTTGGCGAAGTCGTCGAAGTCGGTCGCGACGTGAAGCGCTTCAAGCTCGGCGACATCGTCGTGACCCATTGTAATGGCGCCCCTGACCTAGAAGGGTATCCGCTTCGGATTTGGGCCTATGACCAACCCGGATCGGTCGGCTGGTATGCAGAGGAAGCCGTCGTCGGAGACTGGCAGCTCGTCCACGCCCCCCTCGATTGCGGTCTAAATCTATGGGAGATCGCCGCCCTGCCGCTTCGTGCGCCGACTGCGTATCACCTCTGGCGCCGCGCCGAGGGCATCTTTCGGCTTAAGGTGCCGCAGGAACGTCGTGGAACCATGAACGTTCTCGCTTTTGGCGGAGGCGTCTCGGAACTTTTCCTGATGCTGGCTAAACATCGTGGTCACAACGCTTACTTCTGCTCCGGCAGTGCGCCACGGCGCGCCGCACTCGAAAAACAGGGTATCGTCGGTATCAATCAGAAGCAGTTCAATCGTTTTGCAGAAAGATCCGACGTCAAGGCGTTCAACAAAGAAGTGAAAAGCATCACCGGCGGTGAGAGTATGCACATCGTCTGCGACATGCTTCGCGGTCCGGTCTTTCCGGCAGGAATCGCCGCCGCCGCCCGGCATGGCGTCAACATTTCTGCGGGTTGGCAGCTTTCAACCGTGATCTCGTACAACTCCGCCGGGGCATCGACAAAGCAACTCACCCTCGACCACACGCACTATGAAACACTGGCTGGAATCGAAGCCGCGACCTCACTCTACGGTTCCGTTTTTAAACCGACGATTCACGACGAGATCTACAGCTTCGAAGATCTGCCGCGGGCGATGGTCGAAATGCAGGCCAATCAACAAAGTGGCATCCCGATCATTCGAGTTGCCAATGATATGCCTGAATCGGTAGCGGCTCTCATCCCCTAGTTCCGATTGAAGTGTTGATGCATGGGGCGGGCATATTGCGGAGCGCATGCATGATTGGAGGTTAAAGTGGCATCTCAGCGAGCCCGACTACCGGAGAAAAGCGAGATCTGGGAACATCTTCGGGAGCGCCTAACGGCATTGGGTGCCGATGACGTCGACTGGCGAAACAAGAAAACCGCGGTCTATGTTTTCCATCCCGGCGATGACGTTCTCAATGTCGCCAAGGAAGCCTACGCGCTCTACCAATCGGAAAATGCACTCGGGCCGGCAGCCTTCCCGAGTTTGCGCCGGATGGAAGAAGACGTCATTGGGATTGCGCTGAATCTCTTTCATTGTCCTGAAGACGGCGATGAAACAGGCGCTGGCAACATGACGTCTGGCGGGACGGAGAGCATCATTCTCGCGACGAAGACCTGCCGCGACGCGGCAGCAGCCAAGGGGATCGACGTTCGAGGCGCCTCCATCGTTGTGCCTCGAACCGCCCATCTGGCCTTTGACAAGGCGGCGCATTATCTCGGTCTCGAAATTCGTCGCATCGATGTGACCTCGGATTATCTCGCGGACCCGGTTGCCATGCGAGCCGCCATCGACGAGCGAACAATCATGCTCGTCGGCTCGGCGCCCTGCTTTCCCTATGGCCTGGTCGATCCGATTCCCGCCCTTTCCGAAGTCGCCCTGGACTGTGATGTCTGGCTGCATGTCGATGCCTGCGTCGGCGGATACCTGAATCCGTTCGCAGAGCTCGAGGGCGTTTCACTTCCGGAATGGGATTTCCGCGTGGAAGGGGTGCGGACAATTTCCGCCGACCTGCATAAGTATGGGTACGCGGCCAAAGGCGCCTCGACGATCTTGCATCGCAGTGCCGAACAACATGCTCACCAACTCTTTTCGGCAGACAACTGGCCTGCCGGCGCGATGACCACCCCCACGGTCGCGGGGACTCGACCCGGCGGAGCGATCGCTTCGGCATGGGCTGTGCTGCACTATCTCGGTGTCGAGGGTTATCGCGAGAAGACCCGTCGAATCCTCAACGCCCGCCGTCGGATTGCCAAAGGGGTTGAAGATCTAGGACTGCGCGCACACGGCGATCCCAATCTTTGTTTGATCTCCTTTGGACCGGTCGAGGGTGATGATCTGTCAATCTTCGGAGTCTGGAAGGGCATGCATGATCGCGGCTGGTTCAGCGGCGTCGTCCAAAATCCCAATGGAATTCATCTGATGCTCTCCCCCTCCCATGACGAGGTTGCAGACAGGTACCTGAAGGACCTCAAAACATCTATTGACATCGCGCGTGGAGGCGAGGACGGCCATGTTGCCGCTCCCACACGCTATGCCTGAGTCCGCCAAAGCGTCGGCGGCATCGTAAGTTCTGATCTGAATCGACGGAAGCAATTGGCTTCGGCTCATCAACGGCTTGGCCTGCCTCCGGTCATCGCTCAGTTGCTGGCGATTCCGATGTTGGGTTGCCCGAATGATGGTCCGACGAGCTCTGGCCGGGGCGCCTCTGGTTGAGTCGCCCCGGTCCTCGATCTGGCTGATATGGCGACCGTGCCGAGTAGTCTCATTCGGGTACACGGCTCCACACGCGTCGGCGCCCTCTCGATCATCGTCGGCGGTCCCGAACTCACGACACAGGCCGCCTCATTAGTGCCGATTGACCTTTTGTCTCCAGCCTCTACCAGCTCAATAACACGCTTCCTGAATTCAGGCGGATAACCCCTTCGTGCCATAGCGACCTCCGATCTCGATTATGGCAGCAGAATCCAAATATCTCCCTCCGTTCAACCCGGGGCGGGCCAGAGTCTCCGGGAAAGCCGAGGCGGTTCAATCGGGGGGTTGTGCGATTCGTAAAGGCCCCGTTCGGGGCGTGGGATCAAGAGACCCAGAACCGCCCGCTGGAGTAGATTGGGCCATTAGGATGAGGGCGATCGTGAAACTCGCCACGTGGGAGACCAACGATCTCCGTCGCCTTGTCGTCGCTACGGTACTTCGAGAAGCCGTTCCGGCTTAGGGACGCTTCGGCTTTCTCGACGGATTCAAACTCCAGTTCGTCAAAAATACCCCGCGTGTCGCCGTAGAACACAACGAGTACGGGCGACACGCTCTGGATAATCACAGCCCAATTGTGTTGCAGCATATCGACGACCTTGAACCAAGGATCTTCTGCGAGATCATCAGGAATCTTAGTGTGCACGTCGCCTCGCAATGTTTTCTGCATCCGTCAGACGGCATTGCAGATGAAGATCAATTGGCTTCCGAACCCTAGTCTACACTCGGGTCCCAATCACAAGCCCCACTGCATCCGCCTCGAATCCAGCGACATACGGATTGCTATTCGCCTGAAGAGCCGCCACTCGAGAATAGGAAAAACAAGCTGCGTTTTCTGCACCACCGATATTAGGTGTTCTGACAACTAAGCCCCGAAGGGCTACTCGGCCCCTTCCGGGGACGATTGAATCATTCTCGCGCGAACTCGTCTACTATCTATCGAGCGTGATCGGATATCTGTGGGCTCGAGACGGCTCGAGGAAGCCCCAGGACTTTCGCGAGAAATGTGGGAGAAACACTGTGGTGCAATTGACGAAGCTCCGAAGCGGTGTCTTGTGTGCGTGGTGGCTCGCCGTGCTGATCAGCGTTGGCGCAGGCACGGCGGCCGCTGAAAGCGAGCGGCAGACCGTGACCCTGATCAACGCGAGCAGTGCGGCCGATGGGCAGTCTCAAATCAAATCGCAGCTCATCGAGGAGTGTATCCAGAGCCTGCCCAATGCGAGCGACCTCGAAGCCATCGTAGACGTCAAGTCGAAGTACATGAAGAACATCGGCGGCGACATCACCGTAAACCACTCCGTAAAGACCTATACCGCCGTCGTCAATGTGACCTACGTCCTGCGCCAGAAGCAGATGCTGATCGTGACGACCAGTTCGATCGAACACAGCGAGCCGGTCCTCGAAGCGGTCGTTGGAAGGTTTGATCGCACAAAGCAGTTCCGGTCCAACGCAGAGAACGGCGACGAATGCGCTGGAATGGGACTTGTCCCGGAGTGCTATTTCTCGAGCGAACCCCGTGCAGCTGACGACGCGATGAAGCGCGCCAAGGCTTGGCTCAAGCAGAAGAGGCCCGTGATGTGCAAGTAGGCGTCGCCCCCCATTCACGCCCTACACAGCCTACGTCGCGCGGCGCAACAACTCTCGCGCCAGACTCGAAACCACGTCGCCGAGCGTGTAGGAAGTTCAAGCTGCGTTTTCTGCACCACTGATAATAGGTGTTCTGACAAGTAGGCCCGAAGGGGCCCGTTCCGGGACTAACGCCAACCAACATGAAGCTCGATGGAATCGACAAACACTTAAGGCTCGTAGAGAGCTATGAGAAGCTTCAGGTTGCGAGGCAGCGGCATCACGCCAGCACGTCCATTTGACACGACTCTGACAAAGAACAGAGCTTCATCTCGATTGGGCGGGAGTAACGTGTCCGTTGGCGACCGACGGATTCAGCACGGCCTGGCTCGGAGTCGATTCTGCCGGCGGCGAATACCAGATCGGCGACGTCCACGCCCGCTCCTGGATCGTCTTCGGGACGCTGTCATCGCAGCAGGAGTCGAGTCCCTCCGGAATGTCTCCGCTCTCGCAGTCGACGCGCGCGCGCTGGCAAACCCAGCTGCTCCAGCGGCAGCTCGGGTTTTCCACGACCCGCGCATAGTAGAAAGCCGAAACGTCGGGATCAAAGTCAGGATCGCGCCAGACATCGCACAATTCGCCGTAGCCCTTGCCTCGCGGAGCGCAGGTCGCCGGGTCAACGTCGGCCGTTGACTGGGCATCCCCGGAGACGTCGTAGACTCGCTCATGCGTTTGGCCGCCTTCGACCCATCCTTTGATGATCTGGATTCGTTGCAAGGGTGTGCTCGGAACTCCGTGGTCACCCGGGTCGCGTAGCGCCGACACGATAAAGCTCGGCGCGCTTGCCCCACCACGAGCCGCGTTGTCGAGTTCGCTGCCCATTGGAACGCCATGAGCGTATGCGTGCGTCCAGATCGATGGGTCGGAACAGATCTCAGCGTCGAAATTCCAACCGCCAAAAAACCGCGCCACGATTCGCGGACCACTTGTGCCATAGGCTTCGCGTCGCTTCATCGCTGCGAAGAGGGATGGGCGAGAATTTTCTTCGGCCCAGAAGACAGCGAGTCCGCCTGGGTTGAATGTGGGCTGGTCCGGGTAAGCGGGGACACCAAAACGTGAACTCGACAGACCGGCCGCATGCCCCTTGAACTCGTCTTCGTCGACCATCCCGGGCGCCGCGAGATGCGTATCGGTCGAGCCTATGAGGCCGAACTGAAAAGGATTGACCCCGAGGCGCTCTTTCTCAAGCAGCCCATCGGCGAGGGCTTCTCGTACATAGATGCGTGGGACCGGTTCAAAATTCGCCGGCGGACGCGCCATATCCTGCATTCGCGCATACGCGAGCGTCTCGAATGCACACAACTCGTCTTCCGCACCCGCCCGACATTCACTGTCGCCCTTGTGTTGAGTGACTTCGACGAGCCGTTCGAGTCGTGCTCGCAATTCGGCGTCTACTTTGCGAAGGGGAGTTCCGTCGTCCCGCTTTGTCAGCCACATCCTTCCGTTGCTGACGTTGGAGTTGTGAGGAATCGCGATGACGCCGCAGCCATTTCCCGCATCGAGACACTCGCTCGCCAATGCCTTCCACAGGCCTTCGGCGGTCGGTGTTTCGATGTACGTCGTTGGCGAGTCTTGGACAATTTCGCTTTTAAAAACGACGTTTCGATGGATGTTGTTCCCACCAGGCATACCCGTCCATTCGTAACCCACGAAGGTCGTAAAGCTGCAAGCCGAAGTTCTGTCGTAGTGTGCTTCGGCAGCATCTTGCGTGATGCGCCAGGGTCCGCGTGCGACTTCACGACAATGGCCACCGTCGTCGCCGCAGAAGGAATAACGCGTCGGATTCTCGCTCGAGTACGTATTCCCGTTGATCAGCGCGTAGCCGAGGGCAGGAAATCGCCGCACCACGCGACAAATTAACGAGCCGTGCCCTTCGAGCTTCGGATTGCGACAGATTTCGGTTTCACCGAGTAGTTCGCTGTGGTCGGTGACGATTGCAAAGTCGAGCGGGCGGCGAAGGACGATCTGTGCCTGCGCGTTGCCCCCGGCATCATACGGTTGAATGCCGATTGGTTCGCCCTTCGCATACCCGTAGGCGTCACTGGGGGTTCCGAGTGTTCCCTGTCCCCAAGCATCAAAAGAGAATGTGGTGTGGACGTGGGTGTCGCCAAAGAACGGGCGACGAAGCGGGGTGTGTTCGGTGCAGGACTCGCGCTCCGCACTGGACGCCGCCATTGAAACCACCAGGACCAGAACCTGCGTCGCGAAAGCCAATGCGAGGCTGTATCGCGTGCGAAAACTCAAGAAAGTACCTGCAAGAGACCGCCTCGTATCGCACGTCCAAAGGGCGTGTAGTACGGCTCGAAAAACAGGGCCCAAATCAAAGCGGCACCCAAGATCACGACTGTCGCGGCCAGCGCCTGCCGCTTGGGGAAGCGCGAAAGAAGACTTGCGATTGCGTGTGCGAGAAGCCATGACAGAAAGGTGGCAAGCACCCCCCAGCCGAGCAGAAGAAGCACGATCAAGCCCGACGCTCCAGCCGCGCCCTCTGTGACACCAACAGCCGCCGCCACAATTCCGAGCATCAAGTACCGGACGGCGGGAACCCAAGCGTCCTTCATGATCAACAATGGCCAGGGAAAAAGCAGCCAAGTGCCAAAGAACCAAAGGCGTCTTAGCAGTCGAGGATTCATTGTCGCAGTCTAACCCACGAACCCTAAAGTCGTGGATGCGTCGACGGCCGAGTCGAACAGGGAGAGGACGTGCGTCTCGACAGGATCGAAGTCAGTCGATGTAGCCGAGGCTCTTGAGCGCGCGGATGGTTTCTTCGCTGACTTCGCCGGACTCGTCTCGGCTCCGATTGACGATGCGTTCCTCGACGAAGGCTTCGAGTTCGGGGACGAATTTTTTCGCGAGGTCGGGCTGGAGCTTCAGCTGATTCGATCGTTCGCCGGGATCCCAGCTGAGATCGTGCAGGAGATCTCTTGCCCCTCGACCCACGTGACCCTTATGGGATATCGAACCATCGAGACCATATCGCCGAAGACGAGATCCTCAGGTTTGCAGGATTCGCATGATGGGTCTGGAATCCACTCGCCTCCTCAACCACCGCCTCATAATCGAACGCCTCCTCCTCGAGACCGCTGCGAGTGGCCTTGAGCAGACGGTGGTGCAGGTCCAAGAGCGAAACATCGATCCCAATCGCTCTCAGGTGCTCGCGGGGAATAGGAAAAACAAGCAGCGTTTTCTGCACCACCGATAGTAGGTGTTCTGATACGGTCAAACCACGGTGCCTGCGGGCCTGGTGAACCCCGGCGCCATTGCAGCGGGCTACCGGCACACTTGCGCGATCGACGACAACGGCGCCACCTGCTGGGGCTTGCCGACGAGTTTCTCTCCACAAGGCTGGCGCGTGAGCTGAGAATGCGGACACTGAAGGCCCCCGATTGGCACTCGCAAGAACGAGAAGGGAACACAATGCGCCCTCGCCAATTTGCCGTACTCTCGGCGGCCCTGATTCTGGGGACCCTGGTCGGATGCGCGAAAACTCCCAATGTCCTGGTATATCGCCCCTGGTATCGAACCGATGGAGAGGCCGACGCCTTGAGGCCGCAATGTGCAACCACGGTCGTTGCGCCGGGCGACTCCCTTCCCCTCACAGTCGGCGAGGAGATCCGAGCTCGGCGTTTCCAGGAGCTTGTTTCGGACCTAGCAGACCGGCGTGGAATCTCAAATGCAAATTCAGACCAACGGTGCCGACAGACCCTGAAGCTGACCTACCGCACGGAACGCCGCGACATGCAGGCGACAGCCTTGATCGTTGCCAACACCTACTTGGGTGCCGCAATAACCTCGACGACACATGGACAAGGCGTGGCACTTGCGACGCAGATGTCCACACGAACAATCGTAGCCTCAACAAGCACATCGAGTCTAATCGTCGCGCCGCAACGAAGCTATACCCATACTATCGGACTGCAACTCTTCACTTCCTAAGATGATCTGGCATGGCAGGGAGAGTCAACATGGGACGGCATGGATCTCGACATCTTTACCGTAGCGCCGCTCGCTCTTCAGCTGATCATGAGCCGGCTGCCACAGGGCATCCGCGAGCATCCAAGCGTCGGGAGCGTTCGCCCGGACCGACAGGCTGATGACTACTACGAGCAGCTTTCCAAGGAGGTTTCATGTCCGGCTCTTCACGCGCCGGTTCTCTTCTCCCAAATGCCTCAATCGGGGGGACAATCACCCGTCGTTCCCAGCTCAATCAAGGACGGACATGCAATGGCTGCGTACTTCGACCTGGTAACCCAGACCGAGTACGCGTTACCAACCGGGGAATTTTCAAACTTCACTCGCGAGGTGAATTTCGGCTCCAATCCAACAAAATTCGGCCTTTGGCGCACCGTCCAGCTGGGGGGCGAGTATCTAGTTGGACCGAAGAAAAAGCCAACCAAGGTCCTGATCAACTTGTACGGCGCGGATCGTGGCTACTGGGTCACTCGTGCGTGGGTCGCGAGCGATGAGGAGTTCGCTGAATACGAGGCCAACATCCTCCTATGGCGGAAGGCATTGAGAGACTATTTCGACTTCTTCTGGATCTATTGAGGCATCGTGAAGTAACGCAGCCCGGAACAGCGCCCTCAGACGAGACACATCAGCCCCGTCACGTGCCGCGCCCTCCGCCGCTTCTCCACCCGCTCCCGATACTCCGACTCCGGCGCTAGACCATTCCTGGCAAGCGCCACCAACCACTCAGCAAGCACCGCAGGTTCGCCCAGGCTCGGCTTTATCTGAACTAACGACTCAGCCCCGATGCGTTCGAGTGTACTGCGTCGTGTGCGGCGTATGGCGCGTTCAATTTGTTCGATGGGTTCAGTGGGCGACTGCTACGACAACGCCACGGGCTCGTAGTTTCCATGACCAGCGCTTCGATGATCGATGAGTACGTGGAAGCGTCCGGTAGCCGAAAACCCGATGCTGAAGACCTGGCCTTGCTCGCGCGTTACCAGGATCGCAATCAGGGGACGTCATGCCTGGTCCGTTGCGACGAGTGCCTGGATGCCTGTCCTGCCGGAGTATCGATTCCCGATGTGCTGCGAACGCGAATGTACGATTTGGACTACGGCCAGCCGAAGATTGCGGCGGACGAATATGCTCGGCTGGAATCGAGTGCGGGACCATGCCTAACATGCACGGGAACGCCATACACATAGGTCTGCCCGGCCGGTCTCGCCATCCCATATCTGATGCGAGAGACTGCGGGCCGACTCGCCCGCAGCGAATCAAATCATGTGCGTCTGCGGGTGACCGCCGACAGAATCCAGCCCTGACGGCGTACGACGCGACCCTCGATTTCACGAACCTCCGGTCCTTCGGGCAGCGACGCGCGGAATCGCTCCCCCTCGAGATCGATTTCCGTTTGAACGTCTTGAAAACCCCAGAAGGCTCGCAGTTCAGGATAGAAAGCCTTGTAGACCGCCTCTTTGATGCTGAAGACCATCTTGATTCGCCGTGATCGTTCTTCCCCCTTGGCCAAATCGAGCCACGCACTTTCCCCCGGACCGCAGACCACTCGCTCGACACCCTCCTTCACCGGCTCATCGGGCTCGACATCCAGGCCAACACCCCGAAAGCGGGCGCGGTCACCGATTGCCACCGCGCAGAGATCGTCACAATGAGAGATCGAGCCCACCACGCCCTCGGGCCAGATCGGGACTCGATCGGAGTCTCGAAGGAGCTCTGCCGTCTCCGATCCCAATTCCCGAAGCAGGCCTCGAGCCAGTACTCTCCCGGTCGAAAACTCGCAGCGTCGAGAGACCACGGCCTTGGCGACGAGTTGCCTCTCGCCCGGCGTGAGGTCATCCTCACCAAAGACGAGAGGCGACGAAGCCACCAGAATCTCTTCGTCAAAGAGTTTTCGCAAAAGCGTAGACGTCGACGCAGCATTCGGTGTAGCCGTATTTCGTGGCATTAGTCGTACACCGAGCTGGACACGGAGATGGATGAGTCGGATTTGAGAGGTAAAATCGGCGTATTGATTGGGATCCCCTTTCGCTGTGGTCTGAGTGTCACCGAAGATCACGACTGTCCGGTAGGGCACTTGTGCGGCGGCGACGGCGGGCGACAACAGCAACGCCAACATCCACGCACATTGGAACGCTGACACGGCAGCCGGAGCGACCCGACGTTCGCGAATCGAGTGTCTCTCGCTCTGCTCGACATCTATATCCCATCGGGCAGCATTCGCGACGTATTCTTATCGTCCTCCCGCGGACACGGGTGTGATCCAAGTTATCTGCTTCGACACCTGATGAGATTCTCTAGGCCGAGATGATCAGATACAGGCCCAAATGATCGAATCCCACACCCGGAGTCGAGGGGGTGGCGCCCCAATTAGACGCAAGCTCGGTTCTGTTCTCGATCATCGCTCCGCCCCCCGGTTGCGGCGTCATCGCGCCACCGATCCTCGCAGCAGGCTGTGCATCATTTTCCTGCTCCGGACCGGACGCCAGCGGAGCGCGCTCGTTTACGTTCAGTCAGACGAGTTGGGGCCAAAATCTGACAGGGTCTGCAATCCCACTCTCTACTCAAGGTCCTGCCCTTATCGCCCGATTTCATGAGAGGGTAGCGATGCGATTGTACAGCTCCCGGACGCACTCCCGATTCTCTGCATCACCACCAGGAGTGAACTTTGACGAACTCGATGGGTGTGGGCGGTGATGATCTTTGGCGATGGCCGATTCGCAATGACGTTTGCGATAGGCTCCTCTCTCGACCAACTACGCACCTCCCCCATACGACACTCACCAGGGCGAATGAATGCAAGAATTAAGCAAAACACTGGCACTGGGCTCGGCTGCCCCGCTTTCCGTCACAGCCCTCGTCCTCGCGTTAGGCATCGGTCTGGTTCTGGCGCTCATTCTGCGCTGGCACTTCCAACGATTCGGTTCGACACTCTCGAATCGCGCGGAGTTCGCTCAGGTCTTTCCGTTCTTGGTGATGACCACGATCCTGATCATCACGGTCGTGAAGTCCTCTCTCGCGCTCTCACTCGGTCTGGTCGGCGCACTTTCGATCGTCCGCTTCCGAACGCCGATCAAAGAGCCCGAGGAACTCGCCTATCTATTCATGGCGATCGCCATTGGCCTGGGTCTCGGAGCTGATCAATTCGTCCCGACAACGACCGCCGTCGTGATCATCCTGGTGAGCATCGGTGCGCTGCGCTGGTCCCAGAACGGCAACGAATCCAAGAACCTCTATCTTTCCATCGATTGCCCCGTGCCCGAGGGCGCCGCCAGTCCTATTCCGGAGCTCGAGGCTGTGCTCAGGCAGCATGTCTCCACCGGGGACCTTCGACGCATCGACAAACGCGATGGGACGCTCGAAGCGACCTATTGGGTCGAGATCGATGACACCGCAAGCATCGCCCAGATGATCGAAGAGTTTGAGCGTGCCTTCCCGGGAATTGGAATCACGTTCATCGACCAACAGCGCGTGCCTGCCATATGAGTGGACGACCAATCGTGAGAGTTACAGCCGGATGAGAGTCACGGCGAATGACTCGAGTCGTATAAAAACGACGCGAGCCCCTTCCCGTCTCAGGCTAGTGCTCAAGCTTGTCGCAGTGGGAACGACGTTGGCGTGATGGCGGTCAAAGAACATTTCTCAATGGAGCTTCTCGAATCTCAGAAACGCCGAGAAGGCGTAACCATGCGTTTCGACGAGAGTGCCTCCTGGAAGAATCTTTCTCTAAACGGGACGTTCGGCCTGATGAGAGGGTTCATGGCGGGTCGGCTTCCGGCTGCCGATGTCTTCGACGTGGAACTGATGGCGCGCTTCATCGCGGTCGCCGAGGTCTGGCGCACTCATCACACACTGGCCTGGCATAAACATGCGCTTCTACTTCAATCCTCTCACCGCTCATCTCGAGCCGATCGGGTTCGATGGAAACCTTCAGGCCGAATGGGCGCGCCCCATGGAAATCGATCTCATTCCTCAGCTCCAGGAAGGGCTTGGGAGGATCGGAAAAATGCGCCTGAGCTCCCTGATACAGCGCGCCCAGAGCTTGGTGGCCATCGACGCCGATCACTTTGCGCTCTTCGTATCGCCTCTCGGCGATCCGAACATGCAGTATCCAGAACCCCTTCCTCGCCTACATTTGCGGCGATTGCAAAATCCCAGGCGTCGGATTCTTGAATGTCTTGCCCATCCCCGTCGAAGTCCTTTCGATGGATATGGTTCGAAAGGAAAAGGTCTCGCAAGAACTCGCCCCACCCATGCCACGGTCGAGTTTTCCACTCGAACTCCCCGGGACCGAAAACATGCGTGCGGCCACGTCCGTGTATGTCGAGTCCGGCGTCAGCGTGTACACGAAGAATCCCGAATACGGACCTGCGCAGGCCGTGTTCGATAGGATTGATATGCAGAACGTAGGCACGGACGTTTTTGTCCAACTCGGAAAACTCGCAACCGTCGATGGCGTCGCCGCCGCTGAAAAACCCTTCGACACCGACACGTTGTATTAGTCGATGGAGCCAACCAAGACCATGGAGAAGACCGCACTCATCGGAACCGAACGTTTTGAAGTCAAATTCGCTGGCCAGGGAAGTTCGCTCGATACCATCGGGACCTGGATCCGAACCCATCGCGCCGGCTTCATCGAGCCCTATCCGCCCCGCATCGTGAACAGCACCTACTTCGACACCTACTCCCTCGGCGCATTCGAAGAGAATCTCGTCGGAGCCAGTAGCCGCGAAAAAGTCCGACTGCGCTGGTACGGCCGTGAGCCCGCCAGCGATAAATCCACGCTGGAAGTCAAACTTCGTCGCAACAAACTGGGTTGGAAGCTTTCCTATCCCGTTCATGGCGTGCCCCATCGAAGCCAGAGCTGGCGCAACTTCCAAAAAAGCGTGCGGGGTCAGCTTCCACCCGATGCTCGTATTCGGTTTGATGCGCATCCGATGGTCTCACTCGTCAACCGTTACCATCGACGTTATTTCCTCTCTGGCGATGGTCTTATCCGCGTCACCGTGGACACCGATCTGAAGGCCTTTGACCAACGCTTTGGCCGCGTCCCTCGGATGGAGCAATCGATCGATCTGCCCGACATGCTCGTGGTCGAATTCAAATTCAGCCCGGACGACCGAACCAATGCGATGGATCTGATGAAGGGCATTCCCCTTCGCGTGAGTCGAAGTTCGAAATACTCCATCGCCTGTTCGAATATCACGGCGACCTGAAGCGCCTCCTGCCCTTCCCCTCAGGCTCGTTGCGCACAGGCAACTGCGCGGCATGTCCTCAAGAAGTGCCGGGATTTTTCCGTTTTTAGAACGCGGTTCTTGAGCGTGATCTCGGCATCCACTTGCCCTTCGCACGATCACACGATTAGAGATCGTTTCAGCTAAGGTAAATACTCAGATCGTTAAATTTGAGGGGGTCTCTATCGGCCGGTTTTCCAATAAAATCATTTAGTTACGGGCATGATCGCGAGATTGCCTCGAACTTTCTGGCAGTCCCAGGCCGTCCAATGAGTTGCCTTTGCCCTGCGTTGCCTATGCCCATGCTGTGCGGGCGCACGCCCACAGGAGACAAACCTTGCACCAGAACCCGACGAATCGGTACTCACAGCTGCAGTCAGAGCATTTTTCGTTCAATCAATCTGTGTTTCCAGGGGTTCATCGATGTCCATTTGAGACACTTCGGGACACAAACTCTCCCGGCAGAGCGTCCGATGAATGCCGCACGCTGCTGAGAATCGGTGCAGATCGAGACGGCTGCTAGCCTCGCGGCGTAAGACGCCCCGAGAGCGGACGGATAGACAAACGGGAGAGTCGCAACACATGACGAAGGAAACCTGGCTCGTGACGGGCGGGGCGGGCTTTATCGGTTCGAATTTCGTGCGCTGGGCGCTCGAACGGAGACCGAAAGTTCGAATCGTTGTTCTCGACAAACTCACCTACGCCGGAAGTCTCGAGAACCTTCGCGACCTTCCCAGCCCGGAGCGCTTCGAGTTCATCCGAGGCGACATCGCACGCATCGAGGATGTCCGACAGGTCTTCGAGGCGCACCGCCCGGATCGGATCTTGAACTTCGCTGCCGAGAGCCACGTCGATCGATCCATTGACGGCCCCCGCGCCTTCATCGACACGAATATCGGTGGAACCTTCGAGCTGCTTGAAGCGGCTCGCTGTCACTTCGCGACGCTTTCCGAAACTGATAAGGCAAAATTCCGCTTCCTCCACGTGTCCACAGATGAAGTCTACGGATCGCTCGGGGCCGAGGGCTATTTCACTGAAGAGACGGCCTATGCGCCCAACTCGCCCTACTCGGCCTCCAAAGCCAGCGCCGATCTACTCGTGCGCGCCTATCACCATACCTACCAGCTGCCAACCATCACGACCAACTGCTCGAATAATTACGGGCCGCTGCAGTTTCCCGAGAAACTCATTCCGCTGATGGTCTTGAATGCGCTCGAAGGGAAGCCACTCCCCATCTATGGCGATGGCGGCAATATTCGGGACTGGATTTACGTCGAGGACCATTGCGCCGGAATCGTCGCAGCCCTCGACGGCGGTCGACCCGGCGAGCAATATGCCTTTGGCGGAGGCTGCGAACTCTCCAACCTCGATGTCGTCGACGGAATCTGTGATGCGCTCGAAGACCTTCGGCCCGCCACAGACAACGATGCACTGAAACGCCAAGGGCTAGTGGACTATCGCGAACTCAAGAGCTTTGTCGATGACCGCCCGGGACACGATCGTCGTTATGCCATCGATGCATCGAAGGCAAAGCAAGAACTCGACTGGGCACCACAATTTGAGTTTAAGACCGCGGTCGCCGAAACGATCGCCTGGTACCTCGACCATGAAGATTGGCGTGCCGCTATTCAGGCCCGGAGTGATTCGCGCTCACGGCAGGGGCTGACCACCGCAGAGGCAGCCGCCTCGAACCGCTCTGCACAGAGCCCAGGAAAGGAATGACAGCCATGAAAGGCATTCTACTCGCGGGCGGATCGGGAACACGCTTGCTTCCTGCGACCGGCGCGGTCTCCAAGCAACTCCTCCCCATCTACGACAAGCCGATGATCTACTACCCACTCTCATCGCTCATGCTCGCCGGCATTCGCGATATCCTCCTCATCTCGACGCCCCAGGACACGCCCCTGTTCGAGCGACTCCTCGGCGACGGACAGGACTTCGGCATTCAGATTCAGTACCGCGTCCAGGACAAGCCCGAAGGCATCGCACAGGCCTTTCTTATCGCGGCCGACTGGATCGACGGCGACCCCGTCGCCTTGGCGCTAGGCGACAACATCTTCTACGGACACGGGTTCCCGGATTCCATCCGCCGGGCATCGACGATTGAGACCGGAGCAACTGTAATCGGCTATCACGTTCACGATCCAGAGAGATACGGAGTCGTCGACTTCGATGCGGATGGACAGATCCTTTCAATCGAAGAAAAGCCGGAGCACCCGAAGTCCAACTATGCCCTCACTGGGCTGTACTTCTACGACGACCAGGTCGTCGAGATCGCGCGCTCTCTCAACCCGTCCTCCCGTGGCGAACTCGAAATTACCGATGTCAATCTCGCCTACCTCGAACGCGGGCAGCTGACGGTCGAGCTTCTGGGACGTGGTATCGCCTGGCTTGATACGGGAACGCACGAGTCGCTATTGCAGGCATCGAACTTCATCCAAGCCGTGCAGGAACGACAGGGCCTGCGCGTTTCCTGTCTCGAGGAGATCAGTTGGCGAAATGGCTGGATCGGGGATGAACAGCTCCTCGCACGCGCTGACCTCATGAAGAAGAATCTCTACGGCGACTATCTAAGGCAGATTCTCAGCGATAAACGTAGTTAGATCAGACTACGCTGCCATCGCCAGGCGTCCTGCATTGCCTCTTCGAGGGATCGTTCTGCCCTCCAACCCAGGAGGCGCTCGGCCTTTTCGACGCAGGCGTAGACCTGCTCGATGTCGCCATCGCGGCGATCACCGAGCGTGACCTCTACCGACTGACCGGTCGCCCGCTCGAAGGCGGCGATCGCCTCGCGAACAGATACGCCCTGCCCCGTTCCAATATTCAACGTTTCGAGCATCGGCGCATCGGGCCCGCTTTCCATCCACGAAAGGCATTTTACATGCGCCGCCGCGAGGTCGACGACATGGATATAGTCGCGGATACAGGTGCCATCCGGTGTGGACCAATCGTCGCCGAAAATCTGCACTGGCCCTCGAATTCCGGCCACGCTCTGCAAAATGATGGGAACTAGATTCTGCGGAGCACCCAGCGGGAGCTCTCCGATTCGCCCACTCGGATGGGCGCCTATCGGGTTGAAATAGCGAAGCAGTGTCGCACGCAAGCGTGCACCCGAAGCGACGGTGTCGCGCACGATCTGCTCACAGATCTGCTTGGTCGCCCCGTACACCGAGGCCGGTGCAAGGACCGGCGTTTCTTCCGTCACCGGAAGTTGCTCGGCCTGTCCATAGACTGTGCAGGACGACGAAAAAACGAAATCCTGCACTTCGAACTCGGCCATCACGTCCAGCATCACGAGCAGCGAGCCGATGTTATTGGAGTAGTAGGCAACGGGCTTCTGCTGGGACTCGCCGACAGATTTCGAAGCCGCGAAATGGATCACGCCGCCAATCGAGCCTTCTTTGGCGAAGACATCCGCGATCGCATCTCGGTCTCGACAGTCCACCGCATGCCAGCGAATCGGCTTTCCGCAGAGTTCGGCGAGCCGCTCAACGACGCCGCGCTCCGAGTTCGAAAAATCATCGACCAGAATGGGTTCGTACCCGGTCGCCACGAGGTCCAAGATGGTATGTGAGCCGATGTAGCCGGCGCCCCCGGTCACGATGATCTTGGCCATGTCTGCGCTTCCCGCCTAGGTCATTGGATATCTTGGTCTTTGGATCTCTAGGTATTCTGAATCGTCATTCCACCATCGACCGGCAGGACCACTCCATTGAGATAGGAAGACGCCGGTAGTGCAAAGTTCAGGGTTGCGTGCGCAACCTCTTCGGGCATACCGTAGCGTCGCAGCGGAACCCGTCGTCGCGCGAACTTCTCCCGTGCCTCTTCTGGAATCGCCGCCGTCATGCCGGTCAGAATCGGGCCCGGGCAAATGCAGTTGACGGTCACACCCCTCGCGCCGAGTTCCACCGCCATGGATCGTGTCAGGCCAACGACACCATGCTTCGCGGCCGTGTATGGGCTGGTTCCCGCGGATGCGCCCAAGCCTTCGGTCGATGCAATATTGATGATCCGACCTTCGCCGTTTCGCATTAGTTGAGACAAACACGCGCGAACGAGTCGAACATGCGCCGTCAGCAAGACATCGAATGTTCTCGACCACGCCGCCTCGTATTCCTCATCATCAGCGCCTTCGAGCGATATTCCAATCGCAATGCCGGCATTATTTACCAGGATATCGATCTCACCGAGTGAGGAAGCAATATCGCTGACGATCTCGCGGATGGCGCTCGCGCTCGAAACATCGAGTACCCAGCCGGTCGCTTGCCCCCCCGATGATCGAATTTCTTCGACGACCGAATCGACAGCCTGCTGATCCAGATCGGTGACGGCCACCAGTGCGCCTTCATCCGCGAAGAGATGGGCGGTTGCTCGACCCATTCCGCTGGCGGCTCCGGTGACGAGAACGACACGCTGAGCAACAGATCGACTGAGTTGAGTGAGGCGAGCCATGCCGGTCGTGAACTCCCGTCGGACTCGCAGCAGCCGCAAGTCCAGCCTGCAAATTGATCGATTGCGAACATCGCCCAACGCGTCCAAGCAAGTCCGAACGATTCCAAGAATTCCAATGAACACTGGGGATCGAAGACTTGATTCGATTGGTCGGGCCGGCGGGACTTGAACCCGCGACCTCTTGACCCCCAGTCAAGCGCGCTACCAGACTGCGCTACGGCCCGACAAGAGGCGTAGGTTTAGCCCAGAGGTGGGAGGGCGTCGACGGGAATCGAACGACCGATTGGAGCGACTACGCTTCATCCTCAAAGGGTCGTCCCATCCAGTCTTCGCGCCGCTGCTTTTCGTCCAGCGCGCTGGGAGGTCCCGAGCCTTCGGCATCAAAGTGAGGGCCCGCGATCCGATGAAGCGCCTGAGGATTGCCACCCGACAGGGCGAAGAAACGATGCCGGGTTTCAGATTCGAGACTCTCGATGAGAGCGGAATCGGCGTCCGCCCCTCGAAGTCGCTCAGCCACATACTCGTCGGTTTCAGCTTCATTCATGGGCGAATTGAGTCGCACGAGTTGGGGAAACATCGAGTCGAATCCGGCAAGCATGCGGCTTGCCTTTGCATCCTCGTTCATCGCCATGAGAACACGCAAAGGGGAGCCCTCGTGCGGCAGTTCGGAAACGAGAGCTCGCTGCGCTTCCATCGGCATCGAGTCCGCGTCGTCGATCAACAAAAAGAACGGAATGTCAGGATTCGGCGACAGCTCGAGCAGTCCATTCAACGAAAAGTCATGGTCTTTGGCTGGCCCCGGGCCTATCACAGATGGAGTAGAAGACCTCCGCGACCGGCCTAGCAGGCCGTAAATCCAGTCCGTGAGTTCGACCGGTGGTAGTCCGGCGTAGGGAAGGTAGAGCGCAGAAGGCGGGCCGACATGGGATCCGCGGCGGCGACCGATTTGCGACTCAAAAACTCGGAGCAGCATTGTTTTTCCAAGTCCGGGCGGCCCGACGAGTGATGCAAGGGTGCTACCAACGCCGTCCTCGTCTGCCCAGGCTTCCATGCTCGACAAGGCGGATTCTGTCGCATCTCGAGGAATATAGGCGGACGGGTCGGAGGTTTCGCTGAAGGCCCTGCGGCCGAGTTGTTGCGCCCGAGCTCCGGGACCTGGTACACGGGTGGGGTCGGATGGACTATCCAATACGGGCCGATCAGCGGAGCCTGATCGATAGGCAGGTCCCCTTGGTAAGGTGATCTTCAAGCGCTCGCCTGAAGCCCGTCCCGCAGCGTAATCAGATCGCCAGACATTTCGTCGATTGCGATGCAGACGGCAGCCCAATCAGCAGACGCGCTCACATCCGTCGTGCCATCGGCCGTCCTCGGCTTAGTTGGCTCACTTAACATCGCCAGAGCACCTTCGACGCCTAATTCCTGGATACGCTGGCGAGCGCCCGCAATCGTGTAACGCTCGTCCCATAACAGGCGCTTCAACAAAAGTACGAATTCAATGTCGCGCTGACGGTAAAGGCGCTGCTTCGATCTCGATTTGGGCGGCGCCATCCAACGAAATTCGGTTTCCCAGTAACGCAGGACGTGTGCCTTGACATCGGTCAGTTCGCTGACCTCACCGATTCGGTAGTAGAGCTTGTCCGAGGCCTGGACCGCAAGCTGCGTTTGGCGGTCTCTCGAAGCGTCATGGGTTCGCCTCGCCGTCCGATCACGTGCTTCTGATTTAGCCGAGGTGTTGGACTTTGATTGAGTCCTCTTGGATGGCAACTTCTTCGAATCCCCGTCTCGTTTACCTCTCGGCATATCTACTCCCGCGTCGACGTCGACGCATCGACGATGCCACGGTGCCCATCGCATTGCACGCAAAAATTGACGGACCCGGGCGAGTCGCATTCGATTGCCGACGGAGTGCCCAGGCCCATCGTCGACCGTGGAGAGCGCGCATCCGGAGTCAAGAATTGAATGCTCTACGCTGACCTCATAGGGAACCGACCGCCGCGAACCTATACAGGTTGGCGGCTTAGACCGAGAGATCGGTAGAGACCAACGGAGGTCGAACCCGATGCGATTCAACCCCTTCGGGGTTGAAGCCTCTCAGCCTTCGGCGCTTGCTCAACGATGCATCCGCGCGGCGCGGCGACGCTGCCGGAGGGATCCGGTTAGAGCCCAGACGAAGTCTATTCGCCCGCGGCCTCAGAGGCTCGGTCGGCGTCTGTGACTTCCGTTTCGTTCAGAACATTCTTCAGCACAAGGCTTGGCTTGAAGGTCAGTACGCGGCGCGCATCGAGCAAAATTTCTTGCCCGGTCTGGGGATTACGGCCTTTTCGAGCATTCTTCTCTCGAACGACAAAGTTGCCAAACCCAGAGATTTTCACCTTCTCGCCTTCGGCGAGAGTTTCCTTCATGATTTCAAAGACGCGCTCGACGAGCTCAGCCGCTTCCTTCTTTGAGAAGCCTACTCGTTCGTAGATCTGTTCAACGATCTCTGCCTTGGTCATCGCCCGCTCTCCCCAGCCACGCTGCCGGATTTCTGAACAGCCAGATGCCTCAAGAAATTGAGGCATCTGGCCGCCGTGTTCTTGTTCTACGCGCTCGCCTCATTGACCCTTGCCACAACGGCGCTGAACCCCTGCGGATCTTCGAGTGCCAATTGTGCGAGGACCTTCCGGTCAATCTCGATCTCTGCGGCCTTCAGCCCAGCCATCAAGCGACTATACGAAAGTCCATTCAGGCGCGCTGCGGCGTTGATTCGGGCGATCCAGAGGGCGCGAAACTCTCGCTTGCGCTGTCGTCGATCGCGATAGGCGTATTTGGCGGCCTTCTCAACGGCTTCCATGGCGACGCTATGGAGCTTACTGCGACCGCCAAAATATCCTTTGGCTCGCTTGAGGACCTTCTTTCGTCGTTTGGCACCGGGGACGCCCCGCTTGACTCTTGGCATCTTCGATTCCTTCTTCTTCGAGGCTCACGAGATCAACTCGGGCCTCGTTCATGCTCGGTAGGCGTGCCTGGTGGCCCACTCGAGCTGGGTTGCCATTATTCGACCCGTGGTGATCTCGGATAGAACTAAAATTAAAGCGAAAACTAAATGTACGGCAAAAGCCTTCGAATGCGTGGCACGTCGTTAGCCGACACGAGGTCATGCTGGCGTAGAGAGCGCTTCCGCTTCGTCCGCTTCTTGGTCAGGATATGTTGCTTGTTGGCCTTGTTTCGCTTCAGCTTGCCTGTTCCCGTCAGGCTGAAACGCTTGGCCGACCCACTGTGGGTCTTCATCTTCGGCATCTCGAAAAACTCCCTTGCTCGTGTTCGTGGATCCGGCCGCGCCTATTCCGACGCCGCCGGGCTGATCTCTTCTTCTATTGCTGACTCCGCGGCGGCCTCATCGGACGCTGTGGGTTTGGCGGTCTCGACCTTTTCCTCAACTGATTCACCTGCAGATGCTGTGGCTTCCTGAGCCTCAACCACTTCTGTCTTCTCTGTCGACCCGGCTTCGGCCAAGCGCTTCGCTTCGGCCACCGCCTCGCGATCCGCGACCAGGATCATCGACATGAATCGACCCTCCATGCGCGGCGCACTCTCCATCTTGGCGATCACGCCAAGCTGCTTTCGAACCACGTCGAGCTGTTCTCGCCCGCGATAGGTATGCACCATCTCGCGACCGCGAAACATCACCGTGACCTTGACCTTGTCGCCTTCCATCAAGAACTTACGAGCATTGTTGAGCTTGAAGTTCAGGTCGTGCTGGTCGGTCCCGGGGCGAAGTTTGACCTCTTTGAGGGTCGCCGAATGGGACTTCTTGCTCGCACTCTTCTTCTTTTGCTCATACTTGTACTTGCCGTAGTCCATGATTCGACAAACCGGTGGACGTGAATTGGCAGCGACTTCAACGAGGTCGAGACCATCTTCACGCGCCGCGACCAGAGCATCTTCAGGCGTCATCACGCCTAATTGCTCACCGTCGGCGCCGATGACACGGACCTCGCGGACTCGAATTCGTTCATTGACCCGGGTCGCGTCGCGCTCCGGGGCTACGATTCGGAACTTAGATCGAGCAGATATCTGACTTTCCTCCTCAGGCCAATGGCTTCATGCGGCGTTCGGCGTTGGAACTCTGAAGCGCTTCGATGAGCGCCTCCGCCGACATTGCATGCATTGCCTGCTTAGATTTTCGCAATCGTGGGGAAACAGTTCCCCCCTCGACTTCCTCGTCTCCGATCACCAGAGTGAGCGGTATTTTCTGTTTTTCGGCATCCCTAATTCGGAACCCAAGAGTCTCGCTCCGATCGTCGGTTTCTGCACGTATTCCCGCTATCGCGAGTGACTTTTCGATCTCGCGGGCTCGAGGAGCGTGGCGATCTGCGATCGGAAGCGCAAGCACCTGGATCGGCGAGAGCCAAAAAGGGAAATCTCCCCCCGTATGTTCGATGTAGATGCCGATGAAGCGCTCGAGTGACCCGAGTACGGCGCGGTGGAGCATCGCCGGCTGATGGAGTCCCCCGTCCCGTCCGACATATCGCAGGCCAAAGCGGCCGGGCTGTGCCGTGTCGATCTGGACCGTCGCGAGGGTCCATGCACGGCCCAATACGTCCCGGAAGTCCGCCTCGACCTTGGGCCCGTAGAACGCGGCGTCCCCCTCCTTGATATTGCAGTGGTAGCCAGCGGTTTCGACGGCCTCAATCAGATTCTTTTCGGCGATGTCCCAATCCGCGATGTCACCGAGGAACTGCTCGGGCCGCGTCGAGACCGACATTTCCAGGCCTTCGAGTCCGAGTTTCTCATAGACCTCATTGGTCATCTCGAAGAAACTCGCGATCTCCTCATGAACCTGACCCGGCTCGCAGAAAATATGCCCGTCATCCTGAGCGAAGGAGCGTACGCGTGTGATGCCGTTCAGGGTCCCACTTCGCTCGTTGCGATGCAGGCGGGAGAACTCGGCCCAGCGGATCGGCAACTCGCGGTAGCTTCGCTTCCCGGTCGAAAAGAGATGGCAATGTCCAGGACAATTCATGGCCTTCACGCCGAGCTCTTCACCCTCATCGGAGCCATCGAACCAATACATGTCATCGTAAAATTTTTGATAGTGGCCCGAGGTCTTGAAGACCTCCGAACGAAAGAGCTGGGGCGTCAGGACTTCGTGATAACCGTATTTGGGATAGAGACTTCGGATGAAATCCACCAGCTCGTTATACAGGGCCGTCCCTTTTGGCAGATAGAAGGGTGATCCGGGCGCGACGGCGTCCATGTGGAAGAGGCCGAGTTCGACGCCGACGCGACGATGATCACGCTTCTTGGCTTCTTCGATGCGCGCGAGATGGGACTTCAGCTCCTTGCGAGTCGCAAACGCGGTCCCGTAGATGCGCTGAAGTTTAGGTCCAGATTCGTCACCGCGGAAATACGTGCCCGACGCGCCGGTGAGTTTGATCGCGCCAATTTGTTTGGTGTTGTTGACGTGGGGACCGCGGCAGAGATCGATGAAATCGCCATGTCGAAATATCGTGATCTCGGCGTCGTCTGGAATATCCGAGAGCCGAGAGAGTTTCAGTTCTTCGCCCAAGCCTCGGAACAAAGAAGCAGCTTCATCACGGGTGACGACTTCCCGCTCGAATTCCACCCCTTCTGCAAGAATGACCTGCATTTCCTTTTCAATCCGCTCGATGTCTTCGGGCGTGAAGGGTTCGTCGACGAGAAAGTCATACTGAAATTTTTCGGAATGATCGCTGCGTCCTGCATCGACCTGCGCCGCGGGAAAGAGGCGCTTGACCGCATCGGCCATTACGTGCTCTGCGGAATGGCGGATAACGTCCCCACCCTGCGCATCGCGGGTCGTGACGATCTCAAGGGCGACATCGCCAACGAGTGGTGTTCGCAAGTCGACGATCGCACCATCGATTCGACCCGCCAAGGCCGCTTTGGCGAGACCGGGACCGATCTTCGCCGCGACCGCAAAGACCGTGGTTCCGGCTTCGAACTCGAGGATCTGACCGTCGGGCAGAGTGACGTTGATCGCACTCATCGAAGAGTGTGCGCAGCAATGATGATTTTTTCGATCAACAACCAAAAACCTCGAATCGTCGTCTCAGTAGGCTCAATTCCACTCACCATGGTCGCCACTTTTGGCTCTGGTGCGGTGGATGAGTCGAGACTCACCATCGGTCTGACAGGGGATTCCCCCAGCTGGTAGGCACGGGCGGAATTGAACCGCCGACCCCCGCCATGTCAAGGCGGTGCTCTAAACCCCTGAGCTACGTGCCTAAACCCAGCTAAGGCGCCGGTTTAATTAGCCTTTTGGAAGGGCAGTGTCAATTGCTTTCCAGCGGGGTGAGAAACATTGAAGAATCCCAGGAACGACGAAGGGAAGACGTGATGAATCCTGGCTTCTCAGCATCAAGATTCGTCTTCGTCCGCGTCCATCTCAGCCGGCTCAAGCTGCGGAAACCATCGCCCTACCAAGCGAATTCTCCTTCCAACCGAATCAACGCCAATCGGCTCGAGAACCAATTCGGCACTATCGAGACTCGCCAGACTCGCGGACAGCGCGCCGGGACCAAATGGCCCTTCGACCAATAAGACCTGGCGTTTGCGTGAAAATTCGATGGTTTGAACCCGCGTCGCCCCCAACTCTCCTTGCAGGGCCTCAAGAAGCGCCTCGAGGGCTTCGAATCTCACGAGCCCGAGCAGCTCGACCGAAATGGCTTCGCCAACCTCCTCGGACCTCATTCCCACGATGAGACCCGCCACCTCGAGAGCCTCCGTGACACGATCGACGTCCACGAGCACCTCGATGATCACGACATACTCGACGGCCACATCCGGGTCGTCTCGGACGAAAACGGGGACTTCACCCCGATCATCGAGGATCCGGTAGCTGCGCATGAAAGGCAGGACATCGTTTCCCAGCGCATTGCGAAGCGCCACAATCTCGCCCTCGGAAGGCCCGCCGAGAAGGCCCTCTGGCAGCGAGGAATCGATCGGCGACCCGGATGGAGAATCGATTGGAGGCAGTACCGGTTCGCGGGAACCGGGATCCGTAGAGAGCGATGGATCCATCGGATCGGCGTCCACTTGATTTGGCCCCGCTTCGCCAATCAATTCGAGGGCCACCCGCGAAACGCCTTCCCAACGTGCCTTCGCCACCGCCTCATCACGGGGGATCACCTTCGTCCGCATCGATTCGCGAATCCCGTAACTCCCCATCGCCTCGACGCGTTGAAGCTCCGCTGCCGCTCCGCCCGCTCCCATAACCAGTCCGACGAGCACGAGTAGAGTGATGCATCGTTTCGGGGTACGCCCCCGACATCTCTCCCAATCCGAATTCATTCGCATCCTATTCCCCATTGTCTCGACTCCACCCGCAACGACGCGGACCCTCAAATCATTGCAGAGAGTTCCTAGATCGCCCGTTCGGTCACCGGGCGTCCGAAGAGCCGATCGACCTCCTGACACAACTCCATCGTAGGCGACACACCCCGAATCCCGCCGACTCCGAGAACTGTCTCACTCTCTCCGGGAATGGTGATATGAAGGTAGACACCGCAATCGCCAGCGTGGGCACTCAATAATCTCTTGAGTGCGATCAGTCGATCCCGGGTGATGTCCGGTGACTTGACTCGTACGCGCAAGCTCGCTGCCAGTTTTTCTTCCGCGATGTCCAGCCGCGTAACGTCGCGAACTAGAATTTTCGGAGGATCCCCCTCTTCCAGCGTGCCATGGATGATCAGGGGAATCGGGCCGCGCTCCCCAGCCGCCGTCATTTCATCCTTCGCTTCACGCAATAGTCCAACATGCTGCTCGAAACTCTCGGTGAAGATCACGAGTTCAAAACTTCCCTCGAGGTCTTCCAGCGTTCCAAAGCCCATGCGAAGGCCACGCTTAGTGCGCGTCTCGCGAAGCCCCGTCAGGAGCCCTCCGGCGCGAATCTCCCGACCGGCCTTGCCCGCTGCGGTCAAGGACGTCGTGTCCGTAAAGGAAGCCAGCAGCGGCGCAACCGAACTCAGTGGATGCCCCGTCACATAGAACCCGAGCAATTCTTTTTCGAAGCTCAAGCGTTCACGGTCGTTCCAATCCGTTTTCTCGATGAGCTTTGGGATGTCGAGGCCAGCACCATCACCTAGCCCCCCGAATAGACTCTCCTGCCCAACGGCGCGATCCCTCTGCATCGAAGCCGCACGCTCGAGCGCACCGTCGATCGAGGCCCAGACCGAAGCGCGACCGGGATGAAGCGAGTCGAACGCGCCGCACTTCACGAGCGCTTCAACCACACGGCGATTCACCTTCCGGGCATCCACTCGGTCAGCAAAATCAAAGAGACTCTCGAAGGCACCTTCCCGTCGAGCCTCCAGGATGACTTCGATCGCCCCGGCGCCCACATTCTTGATGCCGGCAAAGCCGAAGCGAATCGCACCGTCGACCACGCCGAAATCGAGATCTGAGTGATTCACATCCGGCGGCAGAATCTCGATGCCCTTTTCGCGGACGTGGGCGATATAGCGTGAGAGGCGATCATGGTTCGATGATTCGATGGTGAGAACCGAGGCCAGGTACTCGGCTGGATGATTGGCCTTGAGATAGGCGGTTTGATAGGTGATATAGGCGTAGGCCGTCGAATGCGCTTTAGGGAATCCGTAGCCGGCAAACTCGACGATCAGATCGAAGACCCGTCCAGCCTCCTTGCCATCGATGTCGTTTGTGATCGAACCGCTGATGAAGCGTTCCCTCTGCTGCTGCATCACATCGGCTTTTTTCTTGCCCATGGCGCGCCGCAGAAGATCCGCTTCCCCGAGGCTATAGCCGGCCATCTTCTGTGCGATCTGCAGAACCTGGTCCTGGTAGATGATGACGCCGAGGGTCTCTTCGGTGAGATCGATGATCGACGGATGCAGATACTCGATCTTCGTGGCACCACTCTTCCGAGCCACATAGTCGTCCACCATGCCCGATTGGAGTGGCCCCGGCCGATACAGGGCGACGAGGGGAATGATCTCGCGAAAGGTCGCTGGCTTCAGTTTGAGGACGAGGTCCGTCATGCCCGAGGATTCAACCTGGAACACACCTTCGGTGTCACCACGGCACAGCAGTTCATAGGTCGTGGGATCATCCATGGGGATCCCATTCACATCGAATTCCGCGAGGCCGGGCTTGCGCCGAATCATTCGCTCGGCGTCCGCCATCAACGTCAGGGTCTTTAGTCCGAGAAAGTCGAATTTGATGAGGCCGATCTGCTCGACGCAATTCATGTTGTATTGCGTCATGACGTCGCCGGACTTCGGATCCTTATACAGCGGAACCATTTCGATGAGCGGCCTGGTTCCGACAACGACACCAGCGGCATGCTTCGAGGCGTGTCGGGTAATGCCTTCAAGATTTCTGGCCGTGTCGAGCAGGCGCTTGATCTGACCATCCGAGTCCATGGCAGTACGCAGTTCTGGAGACTGTGCGATCGCCTCCTCGATTTTGATACCGAGCACCTCGGGAATCATCTTGGCGATTCGGTCGACCTCGCCATAAGACATGCCGAGCACTCGACCCACGTCGCGAATCGCCGCCTTCGCTTGAAGCGTTCCGAAGGTCACGATCTGCGCGACCTTCATCTTGTCATAACGCCCCTCGAGTGAATCACCTTCCGGAACATCGCCATCGTATTTATCTGCGACATAGCGGATGACCTGTTCCCGCCCCCGCATGCAAAAATCGACATCGATATCCGGCATCGAGATTCGTTCGGGATTAAGGAATCGTTCGAAGATAATGTCGTATTCGACCGGATCGACATTCGTGATGTTCATGCCAAAGGCAACCAGGCTACCCGCCGAGCTGCCGCGACCCGGGCCGACCGGGATGTCATTCGCTTTCGCATAATTGATGAAGTCGGCAACGATCAGGAAATAACCGGGAAAGCCCATCCCCTTGATCACGCCGAGTTCATGTTCGAGGCGTTGTTTGTAGGCCTCGCGATCTCCAACGAAGGGCTCGCCGACGTCCATTCCCAGCTTCGCGCGCAAACCCGTCCAGGCCTGCTCCTCCATCACGTCGTCGAGGCTCTTGCCCGACGGCACCTGATAGTCGGGCATATGGTATTCGCCCATGGGAATCTCGACGTCACAGCGCTCGGCAATTTCGAGGGTCGCTTCGACGGCCTTGGGCATGTCGTGAAAGACCTCGAGCATCGCATCGCCGTCTTTCACGTAGAAGCCATGACCATCGAAACGAAAACGCTGTTCGTCACTTACATTGGCGGCGGTGCCGACGCAGAGCAGCACATCGTGATCGTCGTGATCGTGCTCCTCGAGATAATGCGCATCATTGGTCGCGACGAGAGGAATTCCCATGTCGTGATGCATCTTGAGAAGCTCCTGATTCACGATCTCCTGAGCAGGAATGCCATGACGCTGAACTTCGAGGTAATAACGATCGCCAAACAACCGCTTGAAATCCTCGGCCATGGTCCAAGCGGTATCGGGCTCGTTCGCAAGGATGGAACGCGGAACGGGAGCCGACAGACATCCAGAAGTGCAGATCAGCCCCTGGTGATAGGTCTCAAGGAGTTCCCAATCGATTCGAGGCTTGTAGTAGAAGCCCTCGAGATAGGCTTTCGAAACCAGGGCCATGAGATTCTGATAGCCCCGGGCGTCCATGGCCAGAAGCAGTAGATGATTGATCGCGTCGTATCCAGTCTCCGCGCGCTGCTTTTTCTCGCGATCGAATCGCGAGCCGCCGGCGAAATACACCTCACAACCAATGATGGGTTTGATGTCGTTCGCCCGCGCCTTCTCGTAGAACTCGACCGTGCCAAAGAGATTGCCATGATCGGTCTGGGCCACCGCAGGCATGTTGGCGGATTTAGCGCGTTCAAAGAGAGGGTTGTGTTTGATCGCACCATCGAGCAGTGAATACTGCGTGTGAAGGTGGAGATGAACGAAGGGCGCGGGCACGAACTACTCCCACTCGATCGTGGCCGGGGGCTTGCTCGAGATGTCATAGACGACACGGTTGATTCCGGCGACTTCATTGATGATGCGGTTCGAGATCCGAGCCAGCACATCGTAGGGAACACGAGCAAAATCCGCCGTCATGGCGTCAGTCGATGTCACGCATCGAAGAGCGACTACATTTTCATATGTGCGCTCGTCACCCATCACACCGACACTTTCAACCGGCAAGAAAACGGTCAGCGCCTGCCAGATCTCGTCGTAGAGACCGGCCGCCCGAATTTCCTCGATCATGATCGCGTCCGCTTCGCGCAGCGGACCCAGTCGATCCCGCGTGACTTCACCGAGAATCCGAATCCCGAGTCCGGGTCCCGGAAAGGGGTGACGGCCCAGAACGTGCGCCGGCAACCCGAGTTCTCGACCGACCGCACGTACCTCATCCTTGAAGAGTTCACGCAGCGGCTCGACTAACGCGAGCCGCATGTCTTCGGGAAGCCCGCCCACATTATGATGGGTCTTGATCGTGACGGACTTACCCTTGACCGAGACGCTTTCGATCACATCGGGATAGAGCGTTCCCTGCACCAGGAAGTCGACGTCACCGATCTTGGCGGCCTCTTCCTCGAAGACCTCGATGAAGAGATTGCCAATGACCTTCCGCTTCTTCTCGGGCTCGCTCACCCCATCCAAAGCGTTGAGGAACCGATCCGATGCGTCGATCGAGATCAATTGCACGCCTAGCGCCTCGCGAAAGAGCGCCTCGACTTCATGACGTTCATTCTTCCGCATCATGCCGTGGTCCACGAAGATGCAGGTCAGCTGATCGCCGATGGCGCGATGAACCAGAGTGGCCGCCACAGAAGAGTCGACGCCGCCCGAGAGTCCGCAGACCGCACGGCCCTCGCCCACTTGATTCTTGATCGTGGCAATGGCGTCGTCTGCAAAGGAGGCCATCGTCCATTCCCGGGGACATCCACAGATGCTATGCACGAAATTCTCGAGCATTTGGGTTCCGGATTCGGTGTGAACCACCTCGGGATGGAACTGCACGCCCCAGATCGGCGCGCGATCCGAACGAACTGCCGCAAAGGGAGAGCCACCCGAACTCGCAATGACGCTCATGCCCTCTGGCAGCGCCAATACCCGATCGCCATGACTCATCCAGACGACCTGTTCGCTGTCCCCGGCAAACCCTGCGAAGAGTGGATCATCGCGCTCGATCTTGAGGGTCGCGCGACCATACTCGCGATCATCAGCGCTCTCGATGCGTCCGCCGAGTCGAAGCACCAGAAGCTGTAGCCCATAACAGATGCCTAGAATCGGAACTCCCAAGCCGAGCACGCCCTCGTCCACATCCGGCGCGTCATGATCGAGAACGGAGCTGGGGCCACCTGAAAGAATGATTCCGCTAGGTGCGAAAGCTTCGATTTCTGTCAAGGGCATGTCGCCGGGATGGAGTTCGCAGTAGACCTGCCCCTCACGGACGCGGCGGGCGATCAATTGAGAATATTGTGCTCCGAAGTCGAGGATGAGAATCCTCGAATCAGAAGCGGCGGGACGAGAAGTCATGAGGGGTCCGTCCAGGATGCTCGTTGGATCGATCGACTTGGGGGGCGAACTGGGCGGGTAAAAGTCGATTGATGAATTCAGTTTCGGTTCTGGGGAATTTGCGAGTTGGCTCGGGCGGGTTGCTCTTCGCTCCACGGATATTTCGGGCCCGACGGGAGTGGCGCGAAAAAGCCGGCCGGGTCCGGGCGGAAAACACTCATTCGAGACGATAGTTTGGAGCCTCCTTGGTCACGATTACATCGTGAACATGGCTTTCGTGCAGGCCGGCCGAGGAGATCCGAACAAACTGGGAACCGCTGCGTAGTTCGTCGAGATTCGGAGCTCCGCAATACCCCATGCCGGAGCGAAGGCCGCCATAAAGTTGATGGAGCGATTGCGAAAGACTCCCTCGATAAGGCACCCGGCCTTCGATGCCCTCGGGCACAAGCTTTTCATTCTCGACGCCGGACTGGAAGTATCGATCACGGCTGCCATCGGCCATCGCGCCAAGTGAGCCCATGCCGCGGTAGACCTTGTAGGACCGTCCCTGAAAGAGAACGACTTCGCCCGGTGCTTCGTCGGTTCCCGCGAACAGGGAACCGATCATGATGGTTGCCGCGCCGGCGGCCAGCCCCTTCACAACATCGCCCGAATACTTGATGCCACCGTCGCCGATGATGGGAATGCCCGAGCGATTGGCCACTTCTGCTGCGTCGCGAATGGCCGTGAATTGAGGGACGCCAACGCCTGCGATGATCCGAGTGGTGCAGATCGGCCCAGGACCGACACCGACCTTCACTCCCGAGACACCAGACTTGATCAGCGCTTCCGTTCCCTCCGCTGTTGCGACGTTGCCACCCACAAGGGGAATCTCGGGGAAATGGCTCTTGATCTCGCGAATTGACTGAAGAACGTTCGCTGAATGACCATGTGCGGTGTCCACGATGATGAGATCGACACCGGCATCGACGAGCGCCTGCGCGCGCTCGACGCGATCCGCTCCGACTCCGATGGCGGCACCGCATCGCAGTCTTCCGAGGTCATCCTTACAGGCGTCGGGGTAGAGCTGTGTCTTCTCGATGTCTTTGATCGTAATCAGCCCGCAGAGGAGATCCGCGTCATCCACGACGAGCAGTTTCTCGATTCGATATTCGTGAAGCAGATCCTGCGCCGTCTCCATGGTCGTGCCAGGGGGAACAGTCACGAGGTTGTCGCTCGTCATCACGGTCGAGATCTCGGCGCTTACGTCTTTCACGAAGCGCAGGTCGCGGTTGGTCAGTATTCCGACCGCCTTCCCATCGCGGGTGACCGGCACACCAGAGATTCGAAAGCGACTCATCACCTCAAGCGCTTCGCGAATCGGCTGCTCGGGTCGCATCGTGATTGGATCGACGATCATGCCCGATTCAGAGCGTTTGACTTTGTCGACCTCGGCCGCCTGCTCGGCGATCGTGAGGTTTTTGTGGACGATTCCGATGCCACCGTTACGCGCCATACAAATGGCGGTTTCGTGTTCGGTGACCGTATCCATGGCGGCAGCGATCAGCGGCGTGTTGAGTTCGATCTCACTGGTCAGTTGGGTTCGGAGATCAACGTCGCCGGGCAGGACTTCTGAGGATGCTGGCACAAGGAGAACATCGTCGAACGTGAGTCCTTCGCGAATCTCCGATTGGCCCATACCCTGCCTCCCCAAAACAACCTCTTGTAAAGCATCCGAAACGGGTCGATCAACCCCTCACGGCCAGCGGATGGGTCGTCTCCCGGCCGTTGGTGGCGGAGCATAATCGGGGCGTGTTACGGGGTCAACCAAACGGCCCGATCAGCCAGGGACCGCCACGAACTTATTCCAATTCGGCCTCAGAAAGTAGATCTGTGCCCGTTCGAAGGAGCCCGCCGAGCTCGCCGGCGGTCGCCTCTGCAAGCCGATACGCTGCCCGCGGCGCATCATTGAGCAGCCGAGCCATTCCCGAACGCGGGAGCACCCAGATCGTGCAGGCACCGTCGGCTAGGGCGGTCACCTCGCGCTTGCCGAACGCAAAAAGCGAGGCCGCGCCTAGATGTTCCGGCGCCTGGAGCGAACCGATCACGCCCCCCCTACGGCCACTCTTCAGCTTGAGCCGACCCTTCTCGAGCAGAACCAGACCTTCCGCCTCTGAGCCCTCCCGAAAAGCGCTCTTCCCATTGGGAAGCACGCGCTCTTCGAGCATCTCGGCCAGCGCCTCACGGTCCTCCTCGCTGAATTCAGCCATCAGCGAGAAATGTTTCAGATCATCTGGATTCATGGGACGATCCTCGCGAACAGACTTCGCAAAAGAGAGCTCGGATCCTTCCCAGGCTCAAGCGGCAGGAGGAAGAGGCTTGCTTCCTCGATCAGCGAAAGGTTGTCGCGCAGCTCGTCCGGCGAAAGCCGTTCACCGGGTGCCAGCATCACGACGTGAAAGGTTCTCGCCCCAGCCCTGCGTGAAAGGCTAGAGGTCATCGGCGCAAGATCGGCGGTACTGGCAGTGACCCGCGCGTCCAACAAGAAGATGGTTCCGAGGGCGCGATGACTCGCGAAGGTCCAAATGGGCTCCACGTTGCTCGCCCGGGGTAAATGGATGAGGTCAATTCCAAAATCACCGTCGACGGCGATTCGACCAATCTGCTCAAGGGCCTCGGGGCCGACTCCACCCCGCTCGAATTGGGATGTCAGTTCGACACCCGGCACCTTCAGCAACAGGTCACCAAACAGCGCCGCCACTTCGGGACTTGCCGCGGCGACTAGTAACTTGACGCTCGCCGAGCCCGGCTCGCGGCCACCCGGCGGCGCTCCAAAACCGCGTAACCGTCGACACTGGGCCTCATTGAAAAGGGCGTGACCCGTGGGTCGGAGCGGAACGACATGGGCGCGACCAAATTCGATGATCTCACGTTCGGCCAGCGTGTGAAGGGTTCGGAGAACCTGATAGTCGGGCTGGCTGCATTGGTCGACAATGTCACCGACACGATCGGCATCCTCGAGCAGCGCAAGCACTTCCTGTGTCAGCGGATGGACGTGACTCGGCAACTCGCTTCGATCGACTCGCAGTGTCACGGGCGAAGCGAGAGGCGGCAGGCTGGGAGCCAGTCGATTCCACTCCTCGAGTTGTCGGAGCCCTTCGGCGAGAACGCGTCGCGTAGCCGTTCGAATCTCGACCGCCCCCTCGATTCGAGTTTGCTCGAAATGAAACTCGCCGCAGCGCCAATCGAGTATCCGGAACAGAGCCTTCTCGGCGGAAACAAATCCCGTGGCCGCCGACACAATCTCGCCATCGACGAGCACCACAAATCCGTCGGGCGAGGCCCCATCGTCGAGCTCGGGCGTGAGCGTTAGTCGCCCGCTCGCATTCCGCTGATGCAACATATGCAAGAGTTCGGCAGGATTAAGCTCGCCGAGAGATCCTTCGAAGTCGAGCTTGGTATCCGCGCGCGTCTCCAGGCGCTCGATCCGCGCCTGCCGATCCAATAACTCTTCGACCGCCGACTGGATCTCGTCAATTCCGGCGTCCGAATCGACATTCGAGTCGCTCACATCGCCAAGACTCTGGATCCGCCCATCCCCGGGATTGGCCTGATCGCCCAAAAAGATAAATCGCACCATTCGAGTCCGCGGATTCGCACGTAAAATCTCGGCGAGTTTCCGCGCATCGACGAGCGGCAGTTCAACCTGTGCAACGATGACGCTAGGCTGTTCCGACAGCGCGGCCTCGAGACCCGCCGCTCCCTGGGTGACCACGCGACACGCATGACCAGCGACTTCGAGCGCATCGGCGACGCGCCGCCCGCGATTGATGTCTCCGTCTGCAATCAGGATGCGTTGATTCGACATTCTTCTTTCGTCCCCGCGCCTAAACCGAGATCAGGATTCCGAGCTCTCGCTGCAGCTCGAAGGCTAGGTATTCGACGAGGCTGCGGTCCGTCGTCTGGAAGACCGGCGCAGCTCCCTCGATGCGAATCGCGGATCCGATCATCGCGAATGCCGGTCCCTCGCCGTAGTACACGAGAAAGGGCCGCCGACTATCGAGCGATGACTTCGAGATCCAAGTCAGCTGCGGATTATCTTGTCGCGCCGTCCCATCAGCGAGCATGACGATTTCCGTCTGCGTGTCCCGGCCCCGGGTTTCGTGCAGCGTTTCAAGGACTTCCGCCAACCAAGTTGCGCCTGGAGACATAATCAGAACGCCTCGATCTCCTGGCCGACGAAAGGCGTCTTCGAGTACGAAGCGCAGAACCTGGCCTTCAATTTCGACGGGCTGGATATTCCCTTGCTCAAGCAAGCGATCAAAGAACGGGTCAAGGGCGCGGATCTCGAGAAGGTCTGGGCGGGTCGCGAGCAGTCCGATCCGGGACTCTGCGGCGCGCGACTCGATGAGCGTCATCAAGGATTCCACCTGGCCTCCGTCAGCGGGGTACGAAACGCTGACGGACTGAAGTGTCGTGACGGCTTCCCCTCGTTCCCCCTTCTTAAGCCCGAGCCAGCTCCTGCGAATTCGTTCGGCCAGGATGCCCGCGCCAAGTGCGTCGGTTTGAGGCAGCAATACGAAGAAGACGCCGGCTTCGTTCAGGGCGAGTAGATCCGTCGTTCGCAGCGCACCGGTGACGGTCCGCGCCAGCTCGAGAGAATCGGGCGCCGCATGGTTGCTTGTATCGAGTTCAATGCGCAGGATCGAGAATCGGTGGGAAAAACGATTCGCCTTTTGAATCTCGTTTCGAATCGCATCTTCGAAATAGGCCTGGGTGTAGGCCTGGGTCTCCGGGTCTCGCAGAGCAAGACGTTCGAGTGTTCGAAAGCGCATCGCGTTATTCAGGGCGATTGCGCCGAGTTCGCCGACCTTCTCTGCCATGGCGAGGTCCGATTCTGCAAAGCGTTCGCCATCGAGCTTGTCCGTCAGCCGTGCCACGCCGAGTGTGAGGTCCCCGATTCGCAGTGGTACATAGAGCGCCTCTACGGCATTCGCGTCTTCGGGCATCGTCGTGACAACGGACCTGGCTGTCTTGAGAGCCGGACACCAGACCGAGATGAATTCGTCGAAACCGACGGTCTTGGGCTCTCCATCGATGCGAACCAGGCCACGAGCGCCCACGAGCTGAAGGGTTCGCCCGCCCGGTTTATCCGTGGCCCACAACACACCGGACTGCGCTCGGGTCTCGAAACACAGCGCTTCCATCAATCGCTCGGCCAGGGGCTCGACCGCGAGGGTTCCGAAGAATCCGGCCGCGCGCTCGAAGAGCGAGAGCACGCCCATGAACTCGAGATTTTCCTCGACCAGACGCGCATGCTCATCGCGCAGTCGTCGCTGTTTCAGGATCTTCTCGATCGAATCCACAAGGGCCGCCTGATCGAAGGGCTTCAGGATGTAGTCGACGGCGCCCTGCTTCATGGCATCGACGGCATTTATCACGTCGACGACGCCCGTCACCATGACCACGTCCTGGTCGGGACGCCGTTCCTTGATCTTGCCAACCAACTCGGAGCCATCGATGCCCGGCATCACGAGATCGGTGAGGATGACGTCGAAGTCCTCTCGCTCGAGGATGTGCAGTGCCTCTTCGCCGCACGACGCAGTCTGGACGTCATATCCAGCATCGCCGAGGAACCCCTCGGTGAGTTCGCGGAAATAGAGCTGATCGTCCACTGCGAGAATCCGCGCCTTGCTCATGACCCCTCGGCTGGCCGAGCGCGCAACGATTCGGCCAGACACTCGCAATGAGCGTCCCACCAACCGGCAAATGCGGCCGACACGTCCCGTCTCATCGGCAGCGCGTGAGTTCGACTTCATAAGGGATCAGGCGAAATGCGGGGCCTTCGCCTCGGACGAGGCGAATTTTCCGACGAAACTCAGCCGGCGGGCAGGAGCGGCGTCCCCAGCAGTGAATGCGGGGTCGCCTCGAGGATTCGGGCGGCCACAATGGTCCCCGGCTCAAGCCCGAGATCGGCCCCGGCATCCAGATTGACCACCCGATGATGAGGATCTCGGCCGGAAATCTGACCTCCCCCATGCCGGCTAGCACCGTCGATGAGCACCAGCGCCTCCTGGCCCACGCGGGACTGGTGGTACGCGAGCGTCTGCTCACGCTGTAAATCCTGCAGCCGCATCAAACGTTCCTGGGCCAATTCGGCGGGAATCTCTTCGCCCATTTCAGCAGCCGCTGTGCCCGGCCGAGGCGAATACTTGAAGCTGAAGCTATCGATCAAACCGGCATCGCGAACCAGGTCTAGGGTCTGTTCAAAATCGGCATCGGTCTCACCCGGGAAGCCCACGATGAGATCTGAGGTCAGGGCGAGATCCGGCCGCGCCTGCCGCAAACCCTCCACGATCCCGAGATAGTGGTCCCGCGTATAGCGGCGGCGCATGGCTTCCAGGATTCGGTCCGAACCACTCTGCACAGGCAGATGGACGTGCGGACAGAGGCCTCCGAGTTCCTGGTGGGCCCGAATCAAATCGTCGTCAAAGAAGAGTGGATGCGGGCTCGTGTAGCGAATCCGCTCGAGGCCCGGAATGTCGTTCAGCCGCGTGAGAAGCTCGGCGAAGGGCATCGTCCCCGCCGCCACTGCGTTCCCGCGTCGCACATCGTGGCGCCCATAGGCATTCACCGTCTGCCCGAGGAGCGTGATTTCGAGAATCCCGGAGTCGACCAGCGCATGCACCTCGGCTTCGATCTCGCTCGCCCTCCGGCTGATCTCACGGCCCCGCGTCGACGGCACGATGCAGAAGCTGCAGAACATATCGCAGCCTTCCATCACGGTGACGAAGGCTTTACGCCGAATTCCAGTCGGCACCTGGGGTCTCCGCATCGGCAGGTCGAAGCGCGCCTGGCTCTTGTCCTCGGCGACCCAGGCTGCACGGTTCCCTTCCAAGGCGCCGGCGAGCATCGCTGGGACGCGCCGGAGATTGTGGGTGCCAAACACAAAGTCGAGATGTGAAAACCGGCTCAGGAGTTTGTCACCGACTTGCTGTGCGACGCAGCCTCCGACGCCGACGATGCGGCCAGGCTTTTCAGCCTTCCATTCCCTCAGTCGCCCCAGATCGCTGTAGAGCTGATGCTCTGCCTTGTCTCGAATCGAACACGTATTAATCACCAGCACATCCGCCTCGGACTCGCTCGCAGCGGCAATCAACCCGCTGTCTTCGAGCAGAGTCGACACCTTTTCTGAGTCGTGGACATTCATCTGGCAGCCGTAGGTGCGAATCGCGAAGTGCTTGCTGTTCAAGGGAATTCCGTGTCTGAGGATGAATTAAATCGGCCGACCTCCGGGCCGGGCAAAAGTACCCGAGCGACGCTTCCAAGTCGATCATCGGGCAGCCGGCCCAGCCAGCCGCACCGACTTCTTCCCACACGTCCCGACATGGAGGCATTTTCTAGGAATCTCACAAAAACCCTTGTTTTTGAACCATTTCTATAAATCCTTCAGAGCCGCATCGAAACGCGATTGACAACGCTCCGTAGGCCGCCATAATGCCAAATAATCGTAGGGTTTCGGAGTGGCGGTGGATTGGTCATTTCTTAGGAAATGTCCAACCTCTCACCCCCCATTAGATGAGTCCACCGCCCCTCCCCCTGACCAACGCCCCGTCGGCCGCAACCGACGGGGCGTTTTGCTTTTTACCGGCAGGGGCGATGCACACAGTCGCATGTCGGGAAGCTGATGGTCGTATGCCGCGTTGGCTGACCGGCAAGGGGGCAGGCGCTCACCCATCGGGGTTCTCTGGCCGTCGAAGTTGCCGACGCGCTTTCGGGGATAGACGGTCGATGGATTGCCGAACAGCCGAGGCGCTTCCGGAAATCGCTAGAGGATGGCGAACGCAGCAAGCGCAGCGGCGATGCCCCAGCGGGTGTATCGGCGGGTGAAGCCCCTGGGAATGGTGAGGAGCGCTTCGGTCGCAGGCATNNNTCGATAGCGGCCGCGAAGACGGCGAAGCCGAAGGAGCCGGCGACCAGGGCGGTCGTGCCCGCGGTGGTGAGCGGGAGCGCAAAGAAGAAGAGAAGGACCACGCCGATGTCACCGGCGTTTCCGCCGATGCTCATCCAATCGAAAGCACGGGCGTCGTTCTTCTGATAGTCGAAATCGAAGACCGGGAAGAAGCCTCCGATCGGCTTGAGGGGCGAGTGACCACCTGCGAGTCTCGCGCCCAGGAAATGGCCCCACTCATGAAGAAGTGCAGCCACGGCCGCCCCGACGAGCAAACCGTCCACAATCGAGAGTACAGAGGCGAGCGCGAGTCCGGACACCGTCGCCCATGCCTCGGCGGCGGCAAATACTGAGAGCAGGCCAGCAACGAGAGCGACATGAAGCAGGAGAACCCGCGAGAGATCTGCCTCGTCCTTGTCGGAAACCTTTGGGAAAAGCTTCGCCGCGCGCGTCTGGCCAGACGTAGGCGGGCTGCCCTCTTCGTCTACATCCGGTCCGGTCGCAGTCTCAAAAGATGATGTCGATGCCATTGGATCGCTCCTCTTGCGGCCCCTGCTGGACGCTTGTCTCGACGATTCTCGAATAATAGAGGTTCCTAGAGAACGATCTGATCCACGACCTTCGAGAGCTGCCGGAGGTTTCGGCATTCCTCGACGACATCGCAGTAGGGCATATACCGATCCATTACGGAGTCGCCAAATCCCCAGGCGCTCGGACTCTCAGGATTTAGCCAGACCAGATTCTTGGCCTTGTTTTGGATGTCGCGAACGCACCAGGCACGGGCGTCGTTGTAGTTGTTGCGCGCGTCGCCCAGGATGATGACCGTGGTCTTGTTGTCGATCGCGGCCAGATGATTCTTCCAGAACTCATGGAACGCAAAGCCGAAATTGCTCCGTGTATAGACGTTGATGACATCACCGCCATCCAGCGCCTTTTCGACTGCGCTGCTGACATCTCCATCATGGAAAACATCCGTCACTTCTCCGAGTTCAGCCACGAAGACATAACAGCGGATTTTCGTGAAGGCTTCCTGCAGGCTGTACATGAATTGCAGCATGAATCGTGAAACATTGGCCACAGACGACGAGACATCACACATGATGACGAGCTTCGGACGTTCCTTTCGGCGAGTCTTATAGATCACCTCGAAGGGAATCCCGCCGCGTGCCATATTCCGACGAAGCGTCTGGTGGAGATCGAGCTTGCCCTTCTTCAGTCGCTTCTTGCGAATCGAAAGAATATTTTTGATGCGCTGGGCCAGTCGCGTGACGACCTCACGCATGCGGAGAATCTCGTCTTCCGTCAGGTGGTAGAAGCTCTTCTCCGTCAGCATCTCGCGACGGAACTTCTCCATGTAATTGTGGTTCTGCTGTTGAAGCTCTCGCTCTGTAAAATTTCGGACCGATCGGCGGACCGTTTCCATCAGTTTACGGATGAGCTCCTGCATCTGGGCAATGGCCTCATCCCCCATGCCCTGAGCGCGCATGCGATCGGCCAGCGCCTCGAGTTCCTGCGCCGCGCCCTCCATTCCGAGCTGCTCGGTGGTCCGTCGACTGAAGAAACCGACCTGAAGCATATTTTCGATGCGCTCGGTCCCCGCCTGTTCTGCGGCCTGCCGAATCATGTTCTCAAGTTCGGCAAGATTTTGCGTCAGCATCGCCTTGGCGAGTTCACCTAGATTGAGATCGCCATCCATGTTTTCCATCATTTCGGCGAGCTGGGCCAGGAGTTGTTCTAGATCGATCCCCATCTCGCCGAGATCGCCTTCCATGTCGCCGAAGGCACTCTTGAGATTGTCATAGTACCCCGACCAGAAGAGATCGAAGAGTTCGTCGTAGGTGGCGATCTCGTCGCCGCGCTTCACCATCGCCGATCGCAGGGCGTCACGAAAAACATCGCGATCGTCGAGGGAGAGTTCGTCAAGCGCGTTGAACGCATCGATCCCCTCCGCCACAGACACGCGGATGCCGCTCTTGCGCAGCAAATTCACAAATTCGATGACCTTCTTCTGCATGATTAGTGCAGGATTCCCTTCTTTGCGGCAGGTTGCTCGGGCGCCGCCTGAGGCTTCTCCGCCGCTGCTTCGGCCGTCTTCTTCTGGATGAGTTTAGACAGCTCGTTCTGCGCCTTCTGAACATCGCCCTCGTATTTCAAGATCACATTCAGCGTGTCGCCAACGATCTGATCCTCGAGTTCGTCAGCATTCAGTGCAAGAAGCGCACGCGCCCAGTCGATAGTCTCCGAGATCGAAGGCGTCTTCTTGAGATCGAGCTCCCGAATACGATTCATCAGCTGGACAACTTCTTCAGCGAGCCGCTTGTCGATATTCGGCACCTTGCGATCGAGAATGCGAACTTCGAGTTCTTCGTTGGGATAGTCGATCCACAGATGCAGACAACGTCGCTTGAGAGCGTCGCTCAACTCCCGCGAATCATTCGATGTGAGGATGACAATCGGTTGTGTCGTCGCTTTGATCGTTCCGATCTCGGGAATCGTCACCTGGAAATCCGAAAGGATCTCGAGCAGAAAGGCTTCGAACTCCGGATCGGATTTATCCACTTCGTCGATCAATAATAGTGTGGGCTTCTCGGAGGAAATCGCCTGCATGAGCGGGCGTGGCACGATGAACTTTTCCGAGAAAAAGACTGAATCTTCAGCCCCGACACGGTCCGCCGCCTCCGCCAGGTTCTGAGCATCTGCGATCGTCTCCGAAACTTTGTCCTTCAAGATCTGCGTATACAGAAGCTGCTTCGAATACTCCCACTCATAGAGTGCCTTCGCTTCGTCGAGCCCCTCGTAGCATTGAAGACGAATCATCTCCCGACCCAGGGCTGCAGCAACGACCTTCGCCAGTTCCGTCTTCCCCACTCCGGCGGGGCCTTCGACGAGCACGGGCTTATCGAGCTGCTGTGCCAGAAAAACAACCGTCGCGATCTGCTTATCACAGAGATAATCCTGATCGCTCAATTGCTGAATGACGTCTTCTACTGACTTGAACATGTCTTCCTCTCGTTCTGTGTTTCAAGATCCCAAGTCGCCAACGCGCTGGGTCTTACCACTCGGACTCGTACTGCTTCATTCAGAGTGTCCCGACTAATGTTCTTCCGCGACCGCCATGCGACCGGAAAACGCTCTTCAGGACATCAGTCGCAGGACGTGACCGAGTTTTTCCTTCTTCGTTCGCAGATAGTCCACGTTATTCGCGTTGGGTTCGATCTCGAGCGGAATCCGCTCGACGATCTCGACACCATACCCGCTGATGCCCGCGCGCTTTCCGGGATTGTTGGTCAGGATTCGAATCTTCTGCACGCCCAGATCAGCGAGGATCTGCGCGCCGACGCCGTAGTCTCGCAAGTCAGCGGCGAAACCTAATTTATTGTTGGCCTCCACCGTATCGAGGCCCTCCATGTCCTGAAGTTCATAGGCCTTGATCTTGTTCTTCAGCCCGATGCCTCGGCCCTCTTGCCTCATGTAGAGCACGATCCCGGAGCCTTCCTTGGCGATCATGTGCATCGCCGCCTCGAGCTGTTCGCCACAATCACAGCGCAGCGAGCCAAAGGCATCCCCGGTCAGACATTCACTGTGAACGCGAATCAAAATCGGCTCATCTGGATCGATCTCGCCGTAGACCAACGCCATATGGTCGACGTGATCGATATCGTTTTCAAAGACGACGGCCTGGAAATCTCCGAAGCGAGTCGGCATTTTTGCGATCGCCGATCGATGCACCAATTGTTCAGTCCGCAGTCTATACGAGACGAGGTCCTTGATCGTTACGATCTTGAGATCATGCTCCTCGGCAAAGATCACCAGATCAGGCAGTCGTGCCATCGTGCCATCGTCGTTCATGATCTCGCAAATAACACCCGCCGGCTTACATCCCGCGAGTCGCGCCAGATCAACAGAACCTTCTGTCTGCCCGACGCGGCGAAGGACCCCGCCCGGCCGCGCGCAGATTGGAAAGATATGACCGGGTCGAACGATATCCGTTGCCTTCGCATCCTCGGCCACCGCGGCCTGGATCGTGCGTGCGCGATCGGCAGCAGAAATACCGGTGGTAACGCCTTCACGCGCTTCGATCGAGATCGTAAATGCCGTCCCGAAGGAGGCCGTGTTCTCGTAGTCGGGAACCATCTTGTTCAAGTGCAGTCTATTCATACGGTCTTCGTCGAGCGGCAGGCAGATCAGCCCGCGACCAAACTTGGCCATGAAGTTGATTGCTTCCGGCGTGACCTTGTCAGCGGCCATACAAAGATCGCCCTCGTTCTCGCGATCTTCATCATCGACGAGAATGATCATTTTGCCTGCGGCAATATCCGCAATCGCTTCCGAGATCTTGGACAGACCGGCGCCCGGCGCCGGCTCTACGGTCGAGGCACGAGTTCGGGTCAGGTGGCCAAGCGGCATCTTGGCGTGGGGTATATCTTGACTGCCAGGGGTATCAGACATGAATTGCAGTTCACCTTCCGTACGGACCGTGAGCACGGTTCCGGCGGGCGCGCTCCGAGTGAAATACCCGGGGGTGATCGGCAACAACGATATCTATGGTTGACTGGGGTGTCAATCTCGTGATTTAGCCGCGATGCGACTGCCAGTCCGCTCGAGCTAGCCCGGTTGGCGGAAATTCTTCATCACGCCCTTCAGAAAGTCCTCTTCAGACACCGCAAATTTGGCAGAGAAATCATGTCGCTCGTCGAGTCCGCGATAGAGCACGCACATCAGCTCACGAAATGTCTCGAGGATGCCCTCTCCGCGAGTGGCGACCGCCGGGAAGGTTGGCGTGTCGCCCCATTGCTCTTTGATCTCGGTCAGCGACTTAACGTCCGGCATATCACGCTTGTTGAATTGGACGACCTTCGGAAGATTGTCGAAATCGATCCGATGCGCCTTGAGATTGGCTTCCATATCGCGCCAGGAATAGGCATTCGCGCTTGCAGCCGAACGCTGAGAGTCGGCGACGAAAGCAATCGCATCTGCACCCGCTAATACGATTTTGCGCGTCGACTTGTGCATCACCTGACCAGGCACTGTAAAGAGCTTCATCTTGATCGAGAAACCACCAACGGTGTCGAACTCAACCGGCAGAAAGTCGAAATAGAGCGTGCGGTCGTCCTTGGTATCGAGGGTCAGCATATGGCTGCGCGTCGCTGGGTCCATCAATTCATGAAGCCGCTGCAGATTGCTCGTCTTGCCGGAGAGCGCCGGGCCGTAATAGACCACCTTGAGGGTGATCTCCTTGCTACCCATGTTGATCTGCACCATCGCCCCGCTCCCACAGCGCGTTATCACTGCGCCCTCCCCACATCGGCGGGAACGCGTTCTTTATCAAGGCGCGAATGAGCCCCCCAGGGCCGATCAGTCTGAGTTTGACCCGGACACTTGCTTGTCGATTGCCTTCTGAAAGGCCGCCAACAACGAGCGGGCGGCGGCGGCGGGCGTCGTTTTCTGGGCGGCGACCGCTTCCTCCTCGCGAGCGATCGACAGGGTCATGCCGGGCTGTCGACGAAAGACGTGATCGATGCCCTCTTCTAGGAGCTTGTGCAGCCACGCACGGGATTGATCTTTGCGCCGCTCGTCAAATTCTCCGCTCTCGCGCATCAGTTCGGCATGCCTGAGGATCGTCTGCCAGACTTCCTCGATGCCCTTCGACTCCAGTGAACTCGCCAACATGGCCTGTGTTCGCCATGCATCACCGCTCGAACGAATCAGGTCGAGCGCACCCGCATAATCGGCGCGCGTGCGTTCGGCAACGGACTGCATTGCGCCATCTGCTTTGTTCACCACCAGAGCATCGGCCAATTCGATCACGCCCTTCTTGATCCCCTGAAGCTGGTCGCCGCCGGCAGGCAGTAAGAGAACGAGGAAGAAGTCGACCATGGAGGAAACCGTGATCTCGGACTGCCCGATCCCAACCGTTTCGATCAGAACGACATCGTAGCCAGCGGCCTCACATAACAGCATGACTTCTCGGGTTCGATTGGCGACGCCGCCTAGCGAGCCGCTCGACGGCGACGGACGAATAAATGCCTCGGGACAAAGTGCGAGTCGTTCCATCCGAGTCTTATCGCCCAGAATGCTGCCCCCGGAAACGGGGCTGCTCGGATCGACAGCCAGAACCGCCACGCGCTTACCGTTCTCGACGAGGTACAATCCAAGCGCCTCAATGAACGTACTCTTGCCGACGCCGGGCGGTCCCGTGATTCCGACACGAATCGCATCGCCGCTTTCCGCGATGAGTGCCTCGAGAACAGCTTGGCCCCGCAAGCGATCTTGGTCGAGCGTGCTCTCGATCCGCGTTATGGCCCGGGCCATCGCTCGACGATCACCCTGACGGATCGATCGTGCGACTTCGCGGGCCGATGCATCGATCCGACCACTGCCTTCGGAACTCATCTCCTTGGACTCACCGCTATTCGATTCGTCACCCACGGCGTATCTCCGGCTGCTTCAAATCAGGAAGGCAATTGGACGTCATGTATGGGCGACATCGATCGTGTTTCCTCGACATGCCGCCCTCAAGATGCGGCCAACGCACGCAAGACTTCCAGAACCTCTGCCGCCGCATCAGGAACCGGTGTCCCAGGACCAAAAATCGCGGAGACCCCTTGGTCGCGCAGGAAATCGTAGTCCTGTGGCGGAATGATGCCGCCCACGACGACCGCGATATCCGATGCACCGACTTCTCGAAGGGCGGCAACAAGTTCGGGCACAAGGGTCTTGTGCCCGGCGGCCTGACTCGACACACCGACGACGTGAACGTCATTGTCGACGGCTTGTTGAGCGGCTTCCGCAGGCGTCTGGAAAAGTGGACCGATATCAACGTCGAAGCCAAGGTCAGCGAAGGAGGTTGCGATCACTTTCATTCCCCGGTCGTGACCATCCTGTCCAAGTTTCACCACCAACATGCGGGGACGACGCCCGGTCTCGGTCCCAAAGTCTTCGACGGACTTCGTCACCTTTGCGAAGGCCTCTTCATCTCGGTACATCGATCGATACACGCCGGAAACGGATCGAATATCCGCACGATGCCGAGAATAGGTCTTTTCCATTGCGTCAGAGATTTCGCCGACCGTCGCCCGAACGCGTGCGGCCTCGATCGCAGCTTCGAGCAGGTTGCCCTCGCCACTCTCCGCAAGCTCGGTCATGGTCGCAAGCGCCTTTTCCACCGCCGCCGTATCACGGCTTGCCCGAATCTCTTCGAGTCGGCGAATCTGGGAATCGCGCACTGCTGAATTGTCGATGTCGCGAACCTCAAGCTGGGCCTCCTGGTCGAGGCGGTATTTGTTGACGCCGACAATGACATCCTCTCCGCTATCCACTCGTGCCTGCCGCCGCGTCGCTGATTCCTCGATCTTGAGCTTCGGCATACCCTCTTCGATAGCCTGTGTCATTCCACCGAGCGCCTCGACTTCATCGATTAATTCATTGGCGGCCTGATAGACACTCTCCGTCAGTGACTCCATGAAATACGAGCCGCCCCATGGATCCACGACAGCGGGAATCCCCGATTCTTCTTGCAAGATCAGCTGCGTATTGCGGGCAATACGTGCCGCTGTATCGGTGGGAAGACTAACCGCTTCGTCATAGCCATTGGTATGCAAGGACTGTGTTCCGCCAAACACGGCCGCCATAGCTTCGATCGTTGTGCGGATCACGTTATTCATCGGATCTTGTTCGGTGAGGCTGGCGCCGGAGGTTTGGCAGTGAGTTCGCAGCATCAGTGATCGGGCATTCTTCGGAGCAAATTCTTTCTGCATTCGTTCAGCCCAGATCCGACGAGCCGCGCGCATCTTGGCGATCTCGAGATAGAAATTCATGCCAATGCACCAGAAGAAAGACAGACGTCCGGCGAACTCGTCGACATCCATCCCCTTGGACATCGCCGCACGCGCATACTCGAGCCCGTCCGCGATCGTGAATGCCAACTCCTGAACCGTCGTCGCACCAGCTTCCTGCATGTGATAGCCGGAGATCGAAATCGAATTGAATTTCGGCATTTCCTTTGCCGTATATTCGATGATGTCCGCCACCAGTCGCATGCTCGGCGTGGGCGGATAAATATAGGTGTTGCGAACCATGAACTCTTTGAGGATGTCGTTCTGGATCGTGCCGGCGAGCTCGGCACGCGGAACGCCCTGCTCTTCGCCCGCTACGATGAATGAAGCCAAAATCGGAATGACGGCGCCGTTCATAGTCATCGAAACCGTCACTTCGCCCAGCGGAATCCCGTCAAACAGGATCTTCATGTCCTCGACAGAGTCAATGGCCACACCCGCCTTGCCGACGTCACCTGAAACGCGAGGATGATCGGAGTCGTAACCACGGTGAGTGGCCAGATCGAAAGCCACGGACAATCCCTGTTGCCCCCCGGCTAGGTTTGCCTTGTAGAAGGCATTCGATTCTTCCGCGGTTGAGAAACCCGCGTACTGACGAAGCGTCCACGGTCGATTCGCGTACATCGTGGCGCGTGGGCCGCGCAGAAAGGGAAAGACTCCGGGCAGCGTGTCTGTGAGTTCGAGGCCTTCGAGATCGGCCGCGGTGTAAAGTGGGCGAATTGGCAAGCCATCGGCGCTCTTGATCGTCAGGTCTTCGGTCGCACGACCGCGCAGTTCTTTTTCGGCCAGCTCTCTCCATTTGGGGAGATCGGCTGCCGCAGCTTCCCAATTCGCGTTCTGATTCTTGGATGAATTTGCCATCGATCCTCTTCCTCTCGTTCCGTTCTGCGCGCACCTGCTCTCCGTGCAGAGCCAGCGACGGTCCAACTTTTCGGGCGGCAAGTCTAGCAGTCCCGGAAAACCAATCGCCGTCTAAACCGCACGCCGATACCGCCCACCCACTTCAAAGAGCGCCTCACTGATCTGCCCAAGACTCGCCACCTTCACGGTCTCGAGCAACACATCGAAGAGGTTTTCTCCGGCGAGCGCCGCCTGCTTCAATTCATCGAGAGCGCCCTCGACATCCTGCGTCCAGCGCGCATGAAAATCAGCCAGCGAATCCAGTTGCGCTCGCCTCTCCTCCTCCGAGGATCGAATCAAATTCTGCTCTGCGACGATCGAAGACTCATCGGTCTCGGCGAGAAAACTGTTCACTCCAATGATTTCGAGTTCACCCGAATGCTTGAGTTTTTCGTAATCCATGCTCTCGTCCTGAATGCGGCCGCGCTGATACAGAGTCTCCATCGCACCCAGCACACCACCGCGTTCACTCAATCGTTCGAATTCCTGCATAACGGCTTCTTCGACGAGATCGGTGAGTTCTTCGATGACGAAAGCGCCCTGAACAGAATTCTCGTTGCGCATGAGTCCGGCTTCTCGATTGATGATCAGCTGGATGGCGAGTGCCCGTCGAACCGAGGCTTCGGTTGGCGTCGTCACGGCTTCGTCATAGGCGTTCGTATGCAGGCTGTTACAAGAATCTTGCAGTGCAGTCAGTGCCTGAAGCGTTGTCCGGATATCATTGAAGTCCATTTCCTGCGCGTGCAGAGACCGGCCGGAGGTCTGAATGTGGTATTTCAGCTTCTGGCTTCTCTCGCTCGCTCCGTATCGCTCGGACATCGCGACGGCCCAGATGCGCCGAGCCACGCGACCTAAGACCGAGTATTCGGCATCGAGTCCGTTGCTAAAGAAGAATGAAAAATTGGGCGCGAACTCGTCGACGGTCATCCCTCTTGCGAGAAAATATTCGCAAAAGGTAAATCCGTTGGCGAGCGTAAAGGCCAACTGGGTAATCGGATTCGCCCCGGCTTCGGCCATGTGGTAGCCGGAGATCGAAATAGAGTAAAAATTCCGAATGCCCTCACGGCAGAAAGTCTGCTGGATATCGCCCTGCATTTTTAGGGAGAATTCCGTCGAGAAGATGCAGGTATTCTGTGCCTGATCTTCTTTTAGGATGTCGGCCTGGACGGTTCCTCGGACAGTTTGCAGGACCTCCTCACGAATTCGCCGGTACACATCGGCGGGGACGACCTGATCCCCGGGAATCCCAAGTAGACCCAACCCCAATCCGTCGTGATCGGGCGCGCGCTCGCCCTTGTAAACGGGCAATGACAGGCCGCGGTCACGCAATGACGCCTCTGTCTTCGCACGCACTTCGTCGAGTTCTCCGCGTTCGGCAAGATACCGTTCGACTCTCTGGTCGATCGCAGCATTGAGAAAGAAAGCCAGAACCGTCGGTGCCGGACCGTTGATCGTCAGCGAAACGGAGGTCGTCGCCGCCGCCAGATCGAAACCGGAATAGAGTTTTTTGGCATCGTCGAGTGTGCAAACTGAAACACCGGAATTTCCGACCTTGCCGAAAATATCGGGGGCCTCGGCGGGGTCGCTGCCATACAGGGTCACACTGTCAAAGGCCGTCGATAGGCGCGCAGCCGGCTGGCCCGAACTCAAGTAATGGAAGCGGCGATTCGTTCGTTCGGGTCCGCCCTCACCGGCAAACATTCGCGTCGGGTCTTCTCCCTTACGCTTGAAAGGGAAGACGCCTGCCGTAAAAGGGAATCGACCCGGGAGATTTTCGAGTCCGAAATAACGGACCAGCTCGCCCCAGTCCCTGTTTCGCGGCAGAGCGACAACGGGGATTTGCGTTCCCGAAAGCGATGAGACGAAATTCTCGACTTCGACGGAGCGGTCCCGGCTGCCATAGGTCTGGGTTTCCCCCGCATAGGACTTCTTGGTTTCGGGCCAGGCATGAAGCTGTTTGGCCAGGGCTGGATCGACGGCAGACGCCGCGTTCCGGTACCCCTCACGAAGGCTCACGTCCTCAGAAGCCCCCCCTTCCTCGAGCGGACCGAGCGGAATCGCCATCCGATCACCGCGCTTGGACAAGATCCGCGCATAGCCGTCCGCGAGAGCCGCCTCTTCGGCAGAGGCTTCAACACGGGACCGATAGCTTCGCAGCGACTCGACGATCTCCGCCAGGTAGCGCTGTCGGGAAGCCGGAACCAGGGCCGAGGATCCAGCCGCGCGGCCGAGATTCTCCTTGGCAAACCTCGAATCACTCGGGGACATCTCATCCAGTTCGGGTGCCGCTCCCGGCGAATGGGCTGAGGATCGCACCGCTGTGACGCTCAAAAGTGCTTCGGCCAGTCCGAGTTTGACGAGTCGCCGTTCGAGCGCCTCCGCCAAACGGTCCGTCCCTGGATCGTTCCAGTTGCGCGCGATCGTCGGAAAAACGGGGACGTCTTCGTCCGCGACCGCCATCGCCTTTCGATTGCGTCGCCACTGTTTGCGGATGTCCCGAAGAGAATCGAGAGAGCCGCGACGATCAAATTTATTCAGAACGATCATATCCGCAAAATCGATCATGTCGATTTTCTCGAGCTGCGACGGTGCACCGTAATCCGGTGTCATGACGTAGATCGAGAGATCGACCTGGTCAACGATCTCCGAATCGCTCTGCCCAATGCCGGCGGTCTCGAGAAGCACCAAATCAAAGCCCGCCGATCGCAACACGTGAAGTCCGTCGCCCACCGCGGCGGCCAGAGAGACATTGGCACGACGCGTCGCCATGGAACGAACGAAGACCTGTTCGCCGCCGATGGCATTCATTCGAATGCGGTCGCCTAGCAGAGCGCCGCCACTGCGCCGCCGAGTCGGATCGACCAGTAAGAGTGCTATTCGAAGCTTCGGAGCTGCCCGACGTAAACGCATAACGAGTTCGTCGACCACGCTCGACTTCCCCGCACCACCAGTTCCCGTAAAGCCAATGACGGGCGCTTCTCGGCTTGAAGAAGCTGAGAGCGCCTTCCGGATGGCAGTGGCTTTCTCTTTGTGCGCCTCGGCGTGATTCTCGAAGAAGCTGATCAGACGGGCGATCTCCGCCGGGTGGTCAGGATCCAAGCATTCGACGGCGAGTTCGAGTCCTGCTAGGGGATCGGCCTCGAATCTGCGCCGGGCTTCCAGGCATTCGTCGACGATGCTGCCGATCATGCCCTCGAGGCCCATCTTTCGACCGTCCTCTGGGCTAAAGATACGCGAGACACCCGCACGGTGAAGTGCCACGATCTCACCTGGCGTGATGGTTCCACCGCCTCCTCCGTAAACGCGAACATGAGGCAGGCCTTCTTCAGCAAGACGCCTGACCAAATACTCGAAATACTCGATATGCCCGCCTTGATAGGAAGAAATAGCAACCGCGTCGGCGGCTTCTTCGACGATTGCTTCGACGACCTCCTCGACACCGCGATCGTGACCGAGATGAATCACCTCCGCGCCACGGGCCTGTAGGAGTCGACGCATGATATTGATCGCGGCATCGTGGCCGTCGAAAAGCGACGCGGCCGTCACGACTCGAACAGGGGGACGATCTTGTTCCTCGCGATGATTTTCCACCTGGTTCATTGGTTTTCTTTCTCCGTCGAAAGACTCGATGTTGTCGGTTCGGCGGGTGTGATCGAGGCGACCGCCAATTGCGCCTCGCGCCTGTCCTGAACCGGCTTGGCATCCGGTCCGAGAGCGCTGCCGGCTCGATCCTCGACGTGGTCGCGGTAGCGAACCAATTCGTCGCGTAGATCGCTCAGTTCACCCATCCGCCGATCCACATCGTCGAGGTGGGCACCCAGAAGATCTTGCAGCCTCGAAAGCATGGCCTGAGTCGAGCCACCAATGCCGTAGACGGCGTTCAGATCCCGAATCTCCGCGAGCGAAAGACCAAGGGATTTCAGTCGATTGATGAAGCCGAGCCGCTCAAGATCATCCCCTCCGTAGACGCGCCGCCCGCTTTCACGACGACGGACACCCGGGAGCAACCCGATCTCCTCGTAGTACCGGATGGTTCGGGGGCTCAACCCCGTTCGGTGACAGACTTCTGCAATGGCCCACATGGCGGCGAAGATGCCTCCCTTTGCCAGTTCACGTCAACTGCTTAATCGATTCGGCCTTACCGGCGCAGTACTTGATTGGGTCCGGTGCCCCCGGAGGGCTCATCCGAGACATTGGCCGCCAAGAGAATTTCGACGCCATCGCGGCGGACCCTCAGTTCACTGGTATCCGAGTTCCTGAATCCGGCGCCCGTTCTTGAGCCAGGTCGGATCGACCTTCACGAAGAGCTCCAGATGCACACGGCAGCCCACCCAGGCTTCGATGGATTTGCGCGACCGAATGCCAATGTTCTTAACCATACTGCCGCCACGGCCAACCACGATTCGCTTCTGAGAATCGCGTTCAACGAGTAAGTTGGCACCGATCTTCAACATTTTCGGATTCGATTCGTCATAGCGAAGCACCTCGACCGCCATCGAGTACGGCAATTCTTTGTCGAGCATCTCAAAGACGCTCTCGCGAATCATCTCCGCGCACAGCCAACGCATCGGGCGATCGGTGAGCTCGTCCTCTCCGTACAGCGGAGGGGAAGCCGGCAGCGCCTCGACGATCATCGCTAGCAGAGCCGTGACGCCCTCCCCGGTCAAGGACGAGACCGTACACGCGGGCCACTGCTCCGGTGCGGCTTCGATCGGCCAGTCCTTTCCCTGGGCTCGCGGAAGATCACATTTCGTTCCAACGATCACGGTCGGACGTCGCATTGCGATCAGGGACCCGGCGAGTTCATCGTGGACGTCGGTCCATCCCTCAGTCCGATCGACCAGCAAGCAGGCGACATCACAATCCCGCGCCACTTCTTCGACGACCTTGTTCAGCGCCTCGTTGAGTTTCTTCGGGCTCACGTGCCGGCCGGGCGTGTCGAGAAAGAGAAGCTGGGCATTTTCGCGCGGAAGGATTCCGAGAATTCGACTTCTCGTTGTCTGGGGCTTCGCGCTAACGATGGCGAGCCGCTCACCAAGGATCCGATTGAGCAGCGAGGACTTCCCGGCATTCGGCGGACCGAGCAGGCCGACGAAGCCGGCTCGAAAATCTGTAGCGGAAGACTCAGTCGACCCTTCGGTCGGTGCCGACGGGGTCGTTCCACTCGCTGGTTCAGACTTCGACATGCCCGCCACTCTCTCCCGCCGCCGACTCGGCCGACCAATCGGTGAGGGCCTCCTGGGCGGCCAGCCGCTCCGCCGCTCGCTTGGTCCGGCCGATGCCTCGGGCCAGCGCCTCCCCCCGCACTTGGACTTCCGCCGTGAAGCGCTGATCGTCGCCTTCCACCTGACTGTCTGCAACGACGCGGTAGGTCGGAAATTCTCCGACCGCCGACATGACTCGCTCCTGGAACTCCGTTTTCGGGTCGCGCTCGACAATCGGCGCATCGGCTTCGAGTGCCTTCCCGAAAGCCAACTCCACGAAATGAACCACCGCCTCCAGGCCACGATCGAGAAAAATTGCTCCGATCACGGCCTCCATGGCATCGGCCAGGATCGAAGGCTTCTCCAGTCCCCCGGACTGTTCCTCCGTCCGACCCAATCGAATCAGCGGGCCCAGCTCCAGGCGCTGGGCCAGTCGCGTCAGTGAGCGTCCCTCGACCAGGGAGTGCAGCGCACGACTCAATTCGCCCTCCCGCCAATCGGGATGCGCCCGATACAAAGCCTGCGCGACCGCGAGCCCCAACACAGCGTCCCCTAGGAATTCCAGGCGTTCGTTATTGGCGAATGAAGTATCACCCCGCTGCCTGTTTTCGTGGGCAAAAGAAGAATGTCGCAGCGCATCTTCGAGCAGCCCCGTGTTCTTGAACGCAGCGCCGAGCGCAACCTCGAATCGCTCGAGGGCGACAGGACGCTCATCCTCTTCGCAGCCGCCTTCCCTCACCCAGGATTCGCTCACCGAATTCCCTCAGCAATCCAGCCACCACCGAGGACCTCATCATCGCGATCTGCGTCGTAGAAGACCGCTGCCTGTCCGGGGGCCACCGCACGGACGGGTTCATCGAAACGAACGATGGCCTGGTCTCCCGACTTCGCATCGACATCGGCCAATGCAGCCGTATGGCGATGTCGCACCTGGACTCGCACCCGGATCGTGCTGGCTGGCACCTCCCCCGAAATCCAGCTCATGGCTTCGACTCGCGTGCCCCCGCAGTCGAGGTCCGTCGCATCCCCGACGAAGACCTTGCGCTCGCGCGGGTCCAACTTTGTCACGTAGAGACGTCGATCCGATGAGATCCCGAGGCCATGGCGCTGCCCGATGGTGAAATGATGAATCCCAGGATGCTGCCCCAGGACGCGTCCATCCAGATCAACGATGTCGCCCTGCAGCATCGAAGCCTCGGGCCGAAGCATCTCGACAACCTTTGCGTAGTCACCATCGGGTACGAAACAGATTTCCTGACTCTCGGGCTTGTCCGCCGTCGTGAGTCCCAGAGACCGCGCACGCTCCCGAACATCGCTCTTGGTCATCCCGCCAATCGGGAATACGGATCTGCGAAGTTGTTCCTGGTCCAATTGGAAAAGAAAATAAGATTGATCCTTCTGCCGATCCACCGCTCGAAACAGGCGCGCCTGCCCCGTCTCCTCATCGAGCGTGATGCGCGCATAATGACCCGTCGCCACGCGTTCAGCGCCGAACGCCTTCGCGCGTTCCAACAGGTGATCGAACTTGAATTTTTTGTTGCAGTCTACGCAGGGAATCGGAGTGCGTCCCGCCAGATAGCTGTCGGCGAATTCTTCAATGACCTCACGACCGAAGGCCTCGGCATAATTGGCGACGAAGAATCGAATCCCCAAACGTTCCGCAACGCGTCGCGCATCATCGGCATCTTCGAGAGAGCAACAGCGCGACCCGCCTTCGGAAAGTCTCATGGTCACGCCGATCGTCTCACAGCCCGATTCCGCAAGCATGGCGGCCGCCACCGACGAATCGACTCCGCCCGACATCGCAACGACGACGCGATCAGCCATTCAAGAATTCTTCCGACATGATCATTCGCCACGTGGCAACACTTCGAGTATTCACGGCGCTTCCGCCTGTCGAACTCGCGGAACGAGTTCACCCAGCAACTCAATCGCGCGATCGATCTGCTCCTCATCCACGCCCCAACCGATCGAGAAACGTAGGCTTGCTCGCGCTTCGTCTGCAGAACGACCCATCGCCAGCAGGACGGCTGACGGCTCGATCGACCCCGAATGACAGGCTGCACCCGCCGACGCGGCGACGCCCTCGAGATCCAGCGCCTGGAGCAAGACCTCTCCGGCCACGCCCTTGAACTCGATGTTCAGCGTGTTGCAGAGCGTCTTCTCCGGCCCACCGTTCCAACGTACGGACTCGACCTGCGCTTGGATGCCGTGCCACAAACGTTCGCGAAGCTTGCCGCTGTGCTCCATTCGCTCCGGCCCCTCGGCCGCCGACAATTCACAGGCCACGCCATAGCCAACGATGCTCGCGACGTTTTCCGTTCCCCCTCGCAAACCTTTTTCTTGTCCGCCGCCATGAAGGAAAGCAGGCACGACCGTGTCACCGCAGCTCACCAGAGCGCCCACGCCCTTCGGGCCTCCAAGCTTATGCGCTGACGAGGAGAGAAAGTCGATCGGCGTCTGGGCGAGATCGACCGAGCTCTTTCCGATCACTTGCGTCGCATCGACATGCATGAGAACACCCCGGTCTCGGCAGGCTTCGGCGACGGCCTGGACCGGTTGTATAGATCCGGTTTCGTTATTCGCCCAGATCATGGTGAGTAATTTCGTCTGGTCATTGATCGCGTCCGCCATCTCCGCGGCATCAACACAACCATCCTGATCCGGCTTGATTCGCGAAACCGAAACGCCCTGCTCCTCCAATACGGCGAGCGGTGCCACCACAGAGGGATGCTCGACCTCGGTCGTGACCACATGATCCCCGGATGCAAGGCAGCCGAAGAGCACAGTATTATTCGACTCGGTCGCGCCACCCGTAAAGCGGATATTCCCGGCTTCGACGCCGACCAGGCTCGCCACCTGCCCTCGCGCGACTTCGATGCGGGCTCGAGCGCTCGCCCCCTCGGCGTACACACTCGATGGATTGCCAAACTGATCGCGTAAAGCCCGGCTCATGGCCTCCACCACTTCGGGGCGCAGCGGCGTCGTCGCGTTGTGATCGAGATAGATTCTCATGCGGTGCTTCTTTCAAGACTTTCGCTCAGCGAATGGCTGGCGGGATGCGCGCACCGTAGCCCGGGGCGGCTCGGATTCAAGCGCTGGCTTCGGGTGGCGTCGCAATGCTGCTGCGGGCCAGATCTTCAAGAGAGGTCTGATCCGCCACTTCCCGCCAAGCGGCCTCCATTTGGTCCAAGGCGTCGGCAACCACATCGTCGCGTTTGTGCGAGCGGCGCTCAGACGAAACCGAATCAAAGGTTACCCCTCGCACCGCCAGAAGAAGTTCGCCCACTGTCAGATCCGCGGGGGGTCTCGCCGGGACATAGCGGACCTCTTCCGCTTCGCTTCCTTCACCCCCCAGGACGCTGCGCACCATTTCGGCGCGTTCTAATTCTGCGGCCAAGCGCCGAACCAGGCGAACCGGCTCGTCGAGAGTGTCCGCTAGACATTCCGCAGTGGGAGGTGGAAGCTGAGCCTGAAAGGATCTGACGATCGCGACACCAATTTCGACCGCGATCGCCTCCCGCTCCGCCGGAGTGGCCTCGCCGCTTCGCATCTCGCGCCGAGCGAAACCCAGGTTCTGTGCCGCAAACGCCACCTCTGCACCGAGCAGAACCACGGCCCAACACACGTAGAGCCAGGCCAGAATGAGGGGCACCGCTGATAAGGCCCCGAACACCGCCTGATAGGTCGCCGCACCGACCTGGAAATCGACGTAGATCGTGCGCGCCATCGAAAACAGAATCGCCGATACCGCTCCACCCAAAGCGGCTGCGCGAACTCGAACCGTCGTATTGGGGAAGAACCAAAACAGAAAGGTGAATCCCAAGAAGAGTACGAATACGGGAACCTGAGAGAGGCCGAGTCCGTAGATCTGGGCGAAGAGCGGATAGCGCAGCAGAGTCTCCACGATGGATCCACTCTGAAGCGTTGTCGCCAGACTCACGGCGACGCCAATCGAAATCGGCGCGACCACCATCACAACCAGATAATCGGAAAAACGACGCGCCCAACTCCGGCTTCGAGCCACGCCCCAGATTTTGTTGAGCGTTTGTTCGAGATGACGAAGAGCAAATATTGCCGTCCCTAAAACGACTGCGCCGCCCACCGTTCCAAAACTGGCAAAATCAAGACGCGACGCATAGCCCAGCACGGTCGCGCGCGCTTCGGGCGCCACCGTCGTCAGTTGTTCGATCGCAAAATTGACGATGGTCTCGTCTCCTCCGACCACACCGAGAACCGAAATGACGACACCGAGCATCGGAATGATGGAGAGTGCGGTCACATAAGTGAGCGCACTTGCCCGCAACAGGATCTGATCATTCTGAAAACCACGCACAGTCAGCGCGATCAACTGCACCGCCGCACGCAGCGCGCGCGTCGGAAGCGATGCATTTGGGTCGTCAATCCAGAGTTCTTTCGAGAGCCAGGCCCACGACCATTGTAAGCGCTCGATGATTCCGCGCGGAGGCTCCACCGTCACCACGGCTTCTGCGGCATGTGCACTCTTCACAACAAGCGCGGGCTGCGATCCCTCCGAAGGCCTAGCCATTGCGTTGGTCCCCCGTTCCAGGATGCTCCTCGGAAATGGAATGCTCAGTCCCAACTCCTCGCCTTGAAGTCGTTAGGCCGCCTAATGCCGATCGCGTTGAAGCCTCGGCCACCGAAGCCGAAACATAGAGCCAGCGCTCGATTCGCATGAGGGTTTTCGGGCCGATCCCCCTAATGGATGTCAGATCCTCGACATCGGAGAACCGACCGTGCGGGCGACTCTCTCTGGCGCGGATGATCGCGGTGGCTCGAGCGGCCCCGATCTGGGGAAGCGTTTCCAGCAGCGACGCCGACGCTTGATTCAAATCGATCCGGTCGCCAGCGAGCAGACGTCCAATCCCAGTCAGGGGCTGTGACGCACTCTGCACATCATCCCAACATCCAGCACTCAGCGTTCCCAACACATCTGACGATTGTGTCACGAGCGCTTCGCACGCAGGCCGCGCCGGATGGATATCAAACTGGGATGCGAAGAGGCCGACCAGGCCAATGAGCAGCATGAGCAGCAGCCCTGCGTCCGTACTCGATCGACGACCTCCGCCGCTGCCGCCCAAGGAACTCGTCCATGATTCGACGCGCTCGGCCCAGTCCCCGAGAACGGACTCTGCATCCTCACCCTGCGCGGTGACACGGGCTCTTCGACCACGCCACTGGACGCCCTCCCGCGCTGCATCCTCTTCTGCCGGAGACGGACCTTCGAACTCGATTCGAAGGAGTCGTTTCCCCAGGATCTCTGGAAATCGATCGGCCCATTCCACAGCCAACACCTGGCCCCTCCCGAGCATGTCATCGAAAGCCAACGGCTCGAGTTCGCCCGATGATTCCAAACGATAGAGATCCACATGATGAAGAGTTTCGGGACCGCTGGGAAGCACATACTGCTGGGCGATCACAAAGGTCGGGCTCGACACGAGCCGGGCATCTACGCCCAGCCCCTCGGCGAGGCCCTTCACGAAGACGGTTTTTCCAGCACCCAACGGGCCGACCAGTGCAATCACCAACCCCTCAGAGCCAATTGACTGACCGAGCGCCACGGCGCAAGCCGATGTGTATTCAGGATCCGGGGAATCGAAGAACCAGGTCTGCATCTGGATCCGCCTTTCCGTGGATTGAGCCATAAAACGAAGCGTCGTTCGAATCCAGTTGCCTAATCATTTCGGTCGCGCAGTCCGGCAACCCATCTGCGATCTCGCTGGCCAATACACCAAAGCCGGCTCGACCTTGATCGAGCCGATCCGCACTCGAACCATGCCACCAGGCCGCAAGCGCGGCGGCCTGGAATGCCGGACATCCAGAGCCCAGCAGCGCGGCCACGATTCCCGTCAACACGTCACCGGTTCCCCCCGAAGCGAGTGCTGGACCTCCAGTCGGAATAATCAAAGCCCGCCCTTCGGGCTCGGCCACCACGGTTCCCGCCCCCTTCAGGATGACCACTGACTGGGAGCGCTCTGCCAAACCGCGCGCGGAAGCCAAGCGGTCGGCATTGATGTCAATGGCCTCAACGCCCAGAAGTCGTGCCGCTTCACCGGGATGCGGCGTCAGAATCGTCTTGGCTGTACTGCCCATCGCCGCGCGATCGCGAAGCACTGTCAGGTCATCGCCCATTGGGTACAAGCCGTCTGCGTCAAGGACGATCGGTTGATCAAGTGTGCGGAGCAATCGTACGACCAAATCCCCTGTTTCAGGTCCGCGACCCAGCCCCGGCCCGAGAGCCACCACGTCCCGGGTCGCCGCCCATTCCACGAGATCCTTCTCGGCTGCGCGGGCGAAGCCACCCGCCTCAGTCACCGCAGCTTCGACCGTCATGACTTCGTCCAACAGAGAAGCATTCTCATCGGTTACGCCTACCGGGTGGGCCAGCGTGACGAGTCCCGACCCGGCCCGCAGACTTGCCCGCGCACAAAGTGCGCCGGCGCCCATCAGTCCCTTCGAACCCGCGATCGCCAAGACGCGCCCGAAGACGCCCTTGTGTCCATCGCGGCGGCGCTCGGGGAATACCCTCGCGGCGGCTCGAACATTCCACAACTCCGTCCGCGGCAACCGCTCCGGATCGGGATCGTCAATGCCGATTCGGGTCACTTCAATTTCACCGGCGTGGGACCGGCCCGGCTCGAGCGCCAGACCCAGCTTGGGAAGTGAAATGGTCAGCGTTCGATCCGCCCGGACTGCAATTCCCAGAACCCCGCCGGTCGAAGCATCGATGCCCGACGGAATATCCACGGAAAGGATCCGCAGACCGGCCCTCCGCTCCTCACAGAGCGACTCCACGAGCCGAGCGAAACCACCGCGAATCTCGCGCGTTAGACCGATTCCAAAGAGAGCGTCGACGGCCACGCTGGTGTGCGAAAGAAGCGACGCCCAATCAAAACCATCGTCGAGTGGATCGACCACGTGACGACTCGCACCGATCTCATCAAGCCTCGCCCAGTTCAGCGCCGCATCGTGGGGCAAGCTCGCGGCATCTCCGATCAAGATCGTTTCCGCCCGGATGCCTTCCGAAAATAGCGTGCGCGCCAAGACGAATCCGTCGCCACCGTTATTGCCCGCACCGCAGAAAATTCGAATCATTCCCTCGCGACGCAGCGAGGACGCATGCAGTTCCAGAACGGGACGCATCAGTGACCGCCCTGCATTTTCCATCAAGAGTTGCCCGGAAATTCCATGTCCATCGATTGTCAGACGATCGAGCGCCTGCATCTCGGCCCCGGAAACGAGCGGCCAGACACCGCTTCGATGTTTCGTTAACGAAGCCAGTCCAGACGTGTCCTCGGCTGCACCCTGATCCATCGCCGCTCCATGATTGCTCGCTCGGGTCGACAACCGACCTCGACGGGTACTGGCGCTCGAAAAGAAGTGTGACGAGACTAGCGGACGCGGACCCTACGCGGCGATCCGGAAACCGACCGTACTCGCTCAGACATGCATTCGGTCCCGGAAGTCCCGAACAGCGCGGTCCAGCCCCACGAGCAATGCACGACGCGCCAGGCTACGACCAAACACGACGCGTTCGACCGACGGTGCGGCCTCGAGTACTTCACCCACGCTTCGTTCGTCCAGCCCGCCCGCCACGGCGATTCCCAAGCGCAGCTTGCTGGCCAGCCGAGCCGTATCTCCGAGCATGACCAGTGCGCCACGGCGTTCCGCTTCTGGCAGATCCACCAGGTATCCGGTGAATAACTCGACATCGGAAACACCCTGCGCGTGGACCGCTCGGATCGCATCGACTTCCGGGGCAATCCGAACGCTCACCTCGATGCCGGCTTCTCGAAGCGATCGCAAAACGACACCGAGTCCGGGGCCTGCGACTCGCGCGTCTACCGGCGACGAAGATCCAAGAGCGTCGCGATGATCACCAACGAGTACGACGCGATCAGGTCGTGCTTCGAGCGGTATCTTCAACAGGGTTTGCGAAATGGGCATGCGCAGTTCAAAAAAGCGTGCGGCCCGACGCAACTCATCGACGTCCACCTCTCGAACCGGGACGAGGTCTTCATTGATCGAAAGACGTAGGCAATCGACGCCCGCAAGCTCAGCCAGCGCAGCCGCGGCACCCATTTCGCTGCGATCGCCCGCCGCAAAGTCTCGCAAGGCCGCCCAGCTGTCCATCGAAAGAACGATCTGCATGGCTCAGCCCGCGTCGGCCAGAGCGCGCTTGAGCGTTTCGGCCAACCCCTCCGCAAGGGACTCCACTCGCGTCGCATCGCGACCTTCAACCATCACGCGGGCCTTTAGCTCCGTTCCCGAATACCGCACGAGAATGCGCCCCTCAGAGCCGAGTTCCTGCTCGACGTCGCGGACCGCGGCTTGAAAAGTCGGCAGCTCATCGAGAGGATGCTTCGCACCAACGGCAACATTCACCATGACCTGCGGGAGCCGTTCGAAACCGTGATTGAGATCCGAGAGTTTCTTGCCGCTTCGCGCCATCAACGCCAGCACTTGCAGCGCCGACATGATTCCGTCGCCCGTCGTCGAGTCATCCAAGAAGAGAATATGCCCCGACTGTTCGCCACCCAGGTTATGTCCGCCCTTGCGCATTTCTTCAACGACATAACGATCGCCGACCGACGTCCTGATCATCTCGACGTCGATCGACGCGAGAGCGATCTCGAGACCGAGATTGCTCATGACCGTCGCGACAACCGTATTATTCGCGAGCACGCCGCGCGCCTGCATATCCCGGGCACACAACCACATCAACATGTCGCCGTCCAGAGTCTTGCCAAGCTCATCGACCACGATCACGCGATCCGCATCGCCATCGAGGGCGATGCCGATATCTGCGCGAAGTTCGCGAACCATCTCGGCCGCCCGCTCGGGATAAAGCGAACCGCAGCCCTGATTGATATTACGCCCGTTGGGCTCACAACCGAGTTCAAAAACTTCTGCGCCGAGCTCGCGCAGAACAGTCGGCCCGACCCGGTATCCTGCCCCATTGGCGCAGTCGATCACGATCCGCATCCCGCGCAGGGTCTGTTCACGTGGAAACGTATTTTTCAAGTACACGATGTAGCGGCCGCGGGCGTCTTCAATTCGTTCGGCCTGACCGATCTCATCCGGTGCCACACTCGTCTTGGCCACTTCTCCGGACTCGATCAACTGCTCAATGCGAATCTCCTCGGCATCGGGCAGCTTGAATCCGTTCGCCGCGAAGAACTTGATCCCATTGTCTTGGTAGTCGTTATGACTGGCGGTGATCATCACGCCGGCATTACATCGCATGTCTCGAGTCAGAAAGGCCAATGCGGGTGTCGGCACAGGCCCTACCTGGATGACGTTCACCCCCATCGAACAGATTCCAGCAGCCAAAGCGTCTTCAAACATATAGCCGGAAAGCCGCGTGTCCTTGCCGATCAAGATCTGCTTGCGCCCGCTTTCTTGATCTCGAAAGACGTGTGCAATTGCACGCCCCAAAGCGAGCGCGATCTCCGGCGTCATCGGATGGACGTTCGCGATCCCGCGGACTCCGTCGGTGCCAAATAGTTTCCTCTGAGCCTCGCCGCTCATCCCCGCTCCTCCGCTGATTCCGGATCGTCCAAGTTCAAGACAGGCTCAGGGAGCGGGTCGGCCTCGATCAACACTTCAACTTGAAGCGGACTGGTGTCTTCGGCCCAGACCGTGCCGCCACCGAGCACCAGACGAACCTCTTGCTTCGCATTCGCAGCCAGTCCGGCAATGTCGATGGCTTCAGTCACCACTTCATTGAGCCGCATCACCTGACTCCGAGCCCCTTCGAGCCAAACCCTCTCGGGCTCGATCACGACGCCCGCTACATGAAAGCCGGGCGCGGGCACTCCCTCTACTTCTGCGCGAACGCTGACGGCTTTACGACCCCGCTTCTCGAAGCGCACCTGAATTCGCGATGGTGAGTACCCGGCGAAGGTCGTCCCGGTTGGATGCTCGATGGTCTCGACGTCGATTTCGTAGACCGCCACACCGGGCTTTCCGCCGCTGGCGTCGACGCGATACTTCATTTGCTCGCGATCGAGGTTTCGCAGCGAAGCGCGGCTGCCTCGCAGACGAACATTGATCGCGTCGGAATTCTGGTCCGTCACGACGAGCCCTTCTTCGATGCCGACTAGCTCGACGGGCACATCAAAGGACTCTTGAATACTCGAGGTTCCCTGGGCCACCGCCCAGATAAAAATGCTGATGGCCAATGCAAGCACCAGCACGCCCGGACGCAGATTTTCAAAACGCGACGCCATGGCCGGCTGCTCCCTCTTCTCCGGCCACTCGGCCGATGCTCAGCTGGCCGTGGCCTGCTCGCCTTCTTTGCCTGAAGTGTTATTGGTCTCGGCGATTTCTAGCCCGCGCGTAATCTCCGAAGCATCCGGCAATTCCTTGCGCTCACCGCTCAGGATGTCTCGCAACAAGACGCGAAGGCGTGGTGCATCGAGTTCGCGAAGCATTTGCCCGCCGAGAACAACGGAGATCTTTGCTGTTTCCTCGGACACCACCACAACGAGGGCATCCGTCTCCTCTGTGATTCCAACAGCCGCACGATGACGCGTACCGAGCCCTTCGGGCAGATCCGTACGAAGGGTCAAAGGCAGGATGCAGCCGGCGGAAGAAATCCGACCTTCCTGAATCAAGACGGCACCGTCATGCATCGGCGAAGATGGCTGAAAAATACTGGTCAGTAGTTCTTTCGAGATCTGCGCATCGACGGGAACACCGGCCTCGATCTGATCACCCAGGTTGCTTTCTCGCTCGAGCACGATCAGTGCACCATGGCGACGCTGGGACAGGTCGCCGGCGGTGCGCACGATCTCCTCGACGACCTGGGTCTCTTGCTCCGCTGAGAACGACGGGAAGAATCCACGGCCGACCCGCGCCAAGGCGCGTCGAATATCGTTTTGGAAGAGAATGACGATGATCAAGACGGCCGAACCGAGGAAGCGTTCGAGGATCATGCCGAGTGCGGCGAGCTGAAAGAGTTCCGACGCAAGAGACAATGCGATCAAGACAATCAGACCCACCAGGATCTGGATCGCGCGTGTCCCGCGAATCAACAGGAGAAGCCAATAAATTCCCGCTGTCACCAACAATATGTCAACGGTGTCGCGAAAGGGGTCGAAGCGAGAGTTGAAAAACTCCACTAGATCCGCCCCGAAATTCCACAACACTGTGATCACTTATGCTCTCTCCCCACGATCGAGCTCCCTCGATTCCAATTCTTCGAACCGCCGATACTGTCGCCTAGCTTGGCATCGGTTCCGGGTCGGGAATTCCCCCGCCCGATTTATTATCGGCTCGATCCGAGTCTTCATCACGTTCACCATGATTTCCCCGCGAATTGGATGTCTTCTCCTCTTCCGCGGGCTTCGGGTCGGGGAGTACTTCGCCTCGCAAAAGAGCTGCGAGGTCTGAACCTTCCAGGGTCTCCCGTTCGAGAAGCGCGTCCGTCACGCGATTCAGCAAATCCCGATTGTCCAGCAGAAGCTGCCGCGCTTCCTCGTATTTCGCGGTGAGGATCATCGCGATCTCGTCATCGATCTCCCGCGCTTTCTGCTCGCTGTAGTCCTTGCGGCCGGCAAGATCTCGACCCAGGAATACTTCGGATCCCGAGGTCGAATACGACACCGGACCGAGCCCCTCGCTCATTCCGTATTCCGTCACCATTCGTCGCGCCCAGTCCGTCGCCTGTTGCAGATCATTGCTGGCACCCGTCGAGAAATGACCAAACACAATGTCTTCGGCAGCGCGTCCACCCATCGCATACCGAATGACCGCATAGATCTGTTTTTGCGTGTAGTTGAGTCGATCCTCGACCGGCAGCGTCTGGGTCAGTCCCAGCGCCATGCCTCGCGGAATGATCGTGACCTTGTGCACCGGATCGGATTCTTCGGGCGTGAGCAGCGCGACCAGCGCATGGCCCGCCTCGTGAAACGCCGTCGTCCTCTTGTCCTCATCCGACATGATCATGCTGCGGCGCTCGGACCCCATCAGAACCTTGTCCTTGGCATCCTCGAAATCCTGATGACTGACGCGAGTCCCATCGCGCCTGGCCGCCAAAAGGGCCGCTTCGTTCACCAGGTTCTGCAGATCCGCGCCAACCATGCCGGGGGTTCCCCGAGCCTGCACTTCAAGATCGACATCGTCCGCGAGCGGGACCCGACGCGTATGGATTTTGAGAATCTCGAGACGTCCACGCAGATCCGGTCGCGGCACGACCACTTGACGATCGAAGCGTCCCGGGCGCAACAGCGCAGGGTCCAGCACATCGGGCCGATTGGTGGCCGCGATCAGGATGACGCCCTCGTTACTCTCGAATCCATCCATTTCGACCAGCAACTGGTTCAGCGTCTGCTCACGCTCGTCGTGTCCCCCGCCCATGCCGGCGCCGCGATGACGACCGACGGCGTCGATTTCATCGATAAAGATGATGCAGGGCGCCTGCTTCTTGCCCTGCTGAAAAAGGTCGCGCACGCGGGAGGCGCCCACGCCGACGAACATTTCCACAAAATCACTGCCCGAGATCGAAAAGAAGGGAACGTCCGCTTCACCAGCGACAGCCCTTGCAAGAAGAGTTTTCCCCGTACCCGGTGGGCCAACGAGCAACACGCCCTTTGGAATCCGGCCGCCGAGTCGCGTGAATTTCTTGGGTTCTCGGAGGAACTCGACGATTTCTTCGAGTTCGGTTTTGGATTCCTCGATGCCCGCCACGTCCTTGAACGAAACCGACGTCTGGTTCTCAGTCATCAGGCGGGCTTTCGATTTGCCGAAGCTCATGGCCTTACCGCTGCCGCCCTGCATCTGTCGCATGAAGAAGATCCAGAGTCCGATAAAGAGAACGAGCGGGAACCACATGATCAAGATCTGACGCCAGAAGCTGCCTTCGTCTCGGGGTTTTAGCTCAGTCTGGATATGGCGTTCATTGAAGTCCGCGAGAAATTCATTGGTGATCGCGGTGGGAGCCGTGTAGGTCGTGAACTCGCGGCCATCTGTGTACTTGCCCTTGATATGGCCTTCTTCGATCGTGACCGACTCGACTTCGCCCAGAGCCACACTGTCCATGAACTCGCTGAATGCGACGTTCGGCGGCGCAGCATCGCTCTGTTTGAGCGTCGTGAAGAGCAGAAGCATCACAACGAGGATGACGACCCAGAGGGCCAGATTTTTGTAGAACTGCTGATTCACACGATGCTCCATTCACCAAATTCGCGGGCGCGTTTCATTGGCTCCGGTGGTTCCAGATGTCTCTTCGAAAGCTCTGACGCCAGTTTCGAAGAGTGATCTCGCCGGACATCTCGATCCGGAAATTTCTACTATGTCGTACTGTGTGCGCGCGCGACCCCAAGTCCAGTCGTGACACTCGTTTTTCTCGCCCCAGCCCGCTGGCGGATCCAAGCCCACCAGTGGCTCGAAGGCCGCCTGCCGGCCGGCGAGAGTCGACTCTGTCTAACCCTGTCTGACTTCTCTCTGACTCTGCCTCGCCGTAAGAGGTTCTCTCTCCGGCCCTCGAACCGCAGTCCGATGCCTGCCCCGGACGATCCAAAACACCGAAAATCCGTTCAATTTCGCCGATGTACCCTAGCATTTTCATGCCGATCGAACCCCTTTGCCCCTGTGGTCGCCGCGAGTTCGAAACATTCATCGTGCCGCCGAATCGAAAACCCCCCAGGTAGTTCCAGGCGCTTGTTGCGAGGCGCGCTTCGGCCGCGGCGCAAAAAGTCGAGTACGCGGAGCAGATGTGTGCGAGTGATGTCGCGTGCCAGACCCACTTCGATGAGAGCGCGGCGGACGAGTCGTCTCGCCAGGGCTTCCGGGAGACTCTCCCAGCCATCGAGTGCAAAGCGGATCCCGGCATCACCAATCTCGAACCACTCCTTGCTCGCTTCCTCGACAAGTCCCTCGATCCATTCGAGATCCCGCCCTTGTGCTTCGGCAAAATCACTCAACGCCCTTAGAAGCTGAGGGTTAAATGTTTCTGAAAGCTTCGGAATCCATTCGAGCCGGAGACGATTGCGTGCAAAACGCGGGTCCTGATTGGAGGCATCCTCGCGCCATTGGACGTCCCGGGTACTCGCCCAATCCTGGATCGCCTCCGGCGGGACTCGTAAGAGAGGTTTCAGCCAGCGACCATCCCGGCTCTGCGCGGTCATCGCCCGAAGTCCGTCCGGGCTGGTCCCGCGCAACAGACGAAGCAGGACCGTCTCCGCCTGATCGCCCGCGTGATGCGCTGTCGCGATCCAATCGCAGCCGCCCTCCTCGGCCATCACGGTCAATGCCTCTCGGCGAAGATTACGCGACGCCTCCTCAAGGGTCGGCCTCTCCCGGCTGGGTCCCGTTCGCCGCACTGCCTCGGGATCGATTCGTCGAGACAGGAGGGGCATCTCAAGCCTCTGCGCGACCTCCCGCGTGTGCGCCTCGTCCGCATCGGATTCGCGACCGCGGAGGCCATGATTGACGTGGCCGACGACCCCGCGAAGGCCAAGCGCCGGCATGCAGCGATGGAGTAGATCGAGCAAGACCATAGAGTCTCGACCACCGGAGACTGCGACCAGAATTCGACCGTCCGTAACGCCGAGCTCCTCGAGCCCGCCCTGGAAGTTTCGCTCCAACATACCCATAGGATAACGCGAGACAGGCGTGAAATGGAGTTGGGCACCGAATCGCGCCGAAGCATCCATCGAGACCACCCGCAAATGCTCTGGCGGCGGCAGGCCGCGCAGGTACTCTCGGCGGCCGTGATGAAAACCACCCCAGCACTCGACGCACCCGCTGCCGATCACAACGCCGGCGGGTGGATTGCACGTTGGGCGGACGAGCGACCCGGCTCACTGGCCTGGGTCGATGCCGATCGACGCTGTGACTACGCCACTGCGGAAGATCGTATTCGAAGACTCGCCGCTTGGCTCGAAGCGGAGGGTGTGGGACCGGGCGATCGCGTCGCGCTCTGGCTCGGCAACCGCGGCGTCCTGCTGGAAGCGGTCTTTGCCGCCGCACGACTCGGGGCCATCGTGCTCCCGATCAATGCCCGGCTCACCGCTGCAGAGGTGGCGTTCCAACTCGACGATGCCACACCGTCCATTCTCATGGTCGAACGCCGTTGGAGGGATGCGGCCAACCGGGCGCGCCGCCTCGCGAGCGGGCGCGACCCGATGGTTCTGGAAGTCGGATTCGCAGAGGGCACGCCGGATGCCGGATCGAAAACGGAACCGGATCCATATGAAGTCGCGCTGGCTTCCAGCCCGGGGACATCCAGGATTCATCCCGTTCGGCCCGATGATCCCATGATTCTCATGTACACGTCGGGAACGACGGGCAAGCCGAAGGGCGCGCTGCTCCCACACCGAAAGGCGCTCTACAACAGTCTTAATGCGGAAGAATATTTCGGGATTAAAGCCAGTGACCGCGTGCTCGTCGTGGCGCCCCTCTTTCATTCGTTAGGTCTACAGATTCTGGCCCTACCCGCGATCTTCAAGGGGGCGGGTCTGATCATTCAAGAGGGGTTTTCAGCGCAGAGGGTTTGGAAAGCGATCGAATCGGAAGCCGTGACCTATTACGGCGGCGTGCCCACAATGCATCAGCGCCTACTCGAAGCGCTCGACCAAGGTGATCCGATCACGGCGCTTCCAAGCAGTCTTCGCTTTGCCTTCACGGCGGGCGCCTCAGCAGCTTCAGAGCTGATTCGCGCTTTTCGAGACCATGGGCTCGAGCTTCGACAGGGCTATGGACAAACCGAGACATCGATCCTCACCTGCGTGCGGTCGCATGACGGTCCGAGCGCCGATGGCGATGGCGATACAGACATGGCCAACAAGTATGCGAGCGTCGGACGCCCGGTGCGACATGCCAAGTTGCGCTTGATTGCGGCCGAAACGATCGAAGAAGCAGTCGCGCAATGGCGTGACGTCTCGGTCGGCGTCGTGGGTGAAATCGTCGTCCACGGACCGATCACCATGCTCGGCTACTGGCGGCGTCCCGAGGCCACCGCTGAAACGCTCCGCGACGGATGGGTCCGCACAGGAGACCTGGCGACACGAGACGAAGACTTCGAAATCACCCTGGTCGGACGTTCTCACGAGATGTACATCTCGGGGGGCGAGAACGTCTATCCCGCGGAAGTCGAAGCCGCCCTCGTCGGACATCCCGACGTCGAAGAAGCCGCGGTGGTCCCGATTGCTGATTCGAAATGGGGCGAGATCGGCCGTGCCCATCTCGTTCTCCGGCCGGATGCAACCACTGAGCCCTCCCATCTCCTAGAATGGTTGGAGACGAAGCTGGCTCGATTCAAACAGCCTCGTGAGATCATCGTGGAAGCTGAACTCCCACGAACCGCGAGCGGTAAGGTTCAAAAACATCTGCTCGCGAGAGACCTGGACCCAGAAAAGGACGCTCCGGCATGACGCCCCCACCGACCTCACCCTCACCTTCAACCGCGGACCCCACATCGCTCTTTCGACTCGACGGCAAGGTCGCGCTCGTCACCGGCGGTAGCCGAGGCCTTGGCCGCGAGATGGTCAAGGCTTTTGCCGCGGTGGGTGCGGACGTCGTCATCGCCAGTCGCAAGAAAGAAGCTTGCCGAGAACTGGCCGACGAAGTCGAGCGTGAAACGGGACAACGAGCACTTGCAGTGGGCTGTCATGTTGGGAATTGGGACGAATGCGATGCGCTCGCCAAACGTGCCCTGGATCATTTCGGCCGAGTAGACATTCTGGTGAACAACGCTGGCATGTCTCCCCTCTACTCCGATATCACCGAGGTCAGCGAAGCGCTCTACGACAAGGTCATGGACGTCAATCTAAAGGGCGCCTTCCGGCTCACCGCCGTGCTCGGCCGGTCCATGATGAACGCAGAGGGTGGATCGATCATCGGTGTGAGCAGCGTCGCCGCGGCGCAGCCCTCGCCCGCCGAGATCCCCTATGGCGCTGCGAAGGCGGGACTGCACAATCTCGTCAAGAGCTTCGCCCGAGCCTTCGCACCGAAGGTCCGGGTTAACTGCATCATGCCCGGTGCATTCATGACGGACATCTCCAAGGCCTGGCCCGAAGCCGCGATCGACCAAATCAACCGAACGACCCCGCTCGGCCGAGGGGGGGCACCGGATGAGATTGTTGGCGCCGCCCTTTATCTGGCCAGCGACGCATCCCGATACACAACGGGCACAATCTTGAAGGTCGATGGCGGCGCGGTCTACTCAAATGCCTGACAACGAGAGCGGACGCCTGGCGAATAACATGCCGATCCCGCTATCCGCGACGTCGCAATCGATCTTGCTCGCTCTTGTGCTGACCCTCAGCTTCTCCGGCTGCACCGAAGAAAAAGACCGGCGTCCGTCACACAGTGAAGCCCTAAATCCGAATCCCGAAAAATCACCCCAGGATCGACAGGTTTTTTTTGGCGATCTCCACATCCATTCGAGCTGGTCTCTTGATGCGTATGCTGCGGGTGTTCGCGCTGAGCCCGAGGACGCCTATCGATACGCACGCGGCGAGAGCATCCCACACATCAGTGGCAGGAAGATCCAACTCGACGGACCGCCCCTGGACTTCATGGCGCTCACCGATCATGCCGAATACCTCGGCGTCATCCAGGCCACGTCGGCGCTTCGGCATCCGCTGCATGCCCTGCCGCTCATGCAGTCCTGGTTTCGGCAGGACGGCACCACCTCAATCCAAGCTTGGAAGACAATCAATTCGTCGTTCGCCGCTCGTCAGGCCATCCCCGCTTTGGCAACGGACGCCGTCGTTGCCCCCGCCTGGCAAGAACTCGTCGACCTGGCCAATCGCAACAATCGGCCGGGCGAATTCACCGCCTTTGTCGGCTACGAATACACGTCGAATCCCGTGTACCAAAACCTTCATCGCAACGTACTCTTTCGCGGCTCGGATGTCCCGCTACGTCCCTTCTCTTCCATGGATTCACAAAACCCGGAAGACTTATGGAAGTGGATGGATGTCGTTCGCCGAAGCGGCGATGACCTCTTGGCCATCCCGCATAACAGCAACGGCAGTAATGGGCTGATGTTTGCTCGCACAAAGACAGACGGAAGCCCACTCGACCGGGCCTGGGCCGAACAGCGCGCGCGAAACGAACCGATCGTCGAAGTCCTTCAAATCAAGGGACAGTCTGAGACACTCCCCGTCCTCTCGCCCGAAGATGAATGGGCCGCTTTCGAGATGGTGCCCTGGCGCACCCTTAAACCGTCACTGTCGAGCAAGCCCGAAGGAAGTTATGTCCGAGATGCCCTCAAGACCGGTTTGCTTCTACGCGACAAGGCCAAAGTCGGCGTGAACCCCTACCGCCTCGGCATGATTGGATCGACCGACGGGCACAACGCGTCGAGCCCCTTCGAAGAATCGAATTACACCGGGAAGATCGGAGACGGCGACCCGACCCCGGCGCGCCGACTCGCCATGCGGGCTTCCCGGAATGGCGGAGGGGACCGCGAACCAAGGATTTGGCTCTATTGGAGCGCGGCAGGGCTCGCTGGGATCTGGTCGGACGCCAACACCCGCGGCGATCTCTTTGATGCACTTCGGCGTCGCGAAGCCTTTTCGACTTCGGGTCCCCGAATTCGCGTACGGGTCTTTGCCGGCTGGGATTTTACGCCTGATGAATTGGAGTCCGAAATCAGCCGCGTCGGGTATACGCGCGGGGTGCCTATGGGCGGGACACTCCACACGGAAGCCGCTCACTCCGACTCGGACGCGACCGTCTCGCCGACGTTCCTGGTCACGGCACTCAAAGATCCACTCGGGGCCAATCTAGAACGCGTTCAAGTGATCAAAGGCTGGACGGAAGACGGCGTTGCTCACGAACGCGTGTTCGATGTTGGTTGCGCCGATGGCAGTACACCGAATGTCACGCCCTATCGGTGTTCGAAAAGTGCACGGGAACCCGACCTCGCGTCCTGCACACCGGATCAATCGGTGGGTGCGCGTGCGCTGCGAGCGTGGTGGCGTGATCCGTCCTTCGATCCCAAGCAGCGCGCGTTTTATTATATCCGGGTTCTGCAGATCCCGACTTGTCGATGGAGTACCTGGGATGCCAATCGACTCGGCGTTAAACCAAGCGACCTCGTCCAGGCGGCGATCCAGGAACGCGCGATGACATCGCCGATCTGGTTCGAACCGACTGCTCTTCGCGACTGAGATCTGTTTAGTTTGCGGAAAGCAAATATGTGAATTGGTAGCGGTGAGTGCTACGCGCTGCGGCCCTTAAGCAGCTGTTTCATCTAATTTCCATGTATACGATCCAACGTGTCTCCCCCAGACATACCCCGACTCTGCAGCGGCCTAACAGGTCGTTCCGAATCTCGTCTCCTTTTGCCTTTCAAAAAGGCTAACTCAGAGACTGGACCCAGTATCGCGGGGCCGGCCAGTAGCGTCCTCGATTGAGTCCATTTTTTCGTGCAGGGTCACATGTTCAGAAACCGCATCGGCCCTTGACTCAGTGGAGAGGGAGCGAAATGAGCGACTCTCCAGTCAAGAGAGCCACACTCCCCGATTCGAGCATATGGGCAACGGTCGCCACGACTTCGGCCTCGGTATCGCTTACCGAAGAAACTGCTTCGACGAGCTCGAGCAAACTAGTGATGACGGGTTCGTCCATGTCGAACCACCCTTCGCGCTGGATGTCCTCCAAGGCGGCCAGTTCAGCGGGGTCGGGATGGGCACCCCAGGCTAGATCCGGTGATTCAAAATATTCAAGGCTCTCTTGCTGCATGGGTAATTCTCCTTTATCACCCACTTAATGCACATCCCATGCCAGCTTCCCGATCACGCGGTAATCGTTTCAGTTGAGTTTCAGCGAGTCAAGCTGATCCAACCGACGTTTTTCCGACGTTTGGGTACGGAAAAGGCCACGTTGCCCCGGGCGGGGCCTAGGAGCCTGACTCAAGACTCGCTCCAAATTCCGACTCTGAGGTGGCTGGGCTGACTCTGATCGGGTCCGATCGGGTCCGCGATCGGGGTTTTGTGAACGGACGAGCAACGCGGGCGTCTGGACTGGGCGTGGGTTCTCTGAATCGCCTCTTTATGTCATCGCCGCTCTGTAGAGTGTGAGGGCATTCGCCGCAGCACACACCAAGTCCCACTCGCCCCGAATATTGGCTCGCCCTCGCGTGGCGAAGCGCCTAAAACGCATCGTATGTTTGATCTCGGCGACGGGTCGCTCGCCTTGGGTCTTGCGGGTCCGGTAGATTTTCTTCGCCCAAGGCAAACGGAGTAGGCGGTGCATGCGTTGCGTCTCGGAACCCCGAGGCCACTTCGTTCGCTCCCTTCCGCGGACCGCCACCAAGCAGCGTTGACGTTTCTTCCGCATCGACTTCAAATTCTGTTCACTCAGATAACCAGCGTCTGCGACGACTATGTCAGGCTTGCGACCCGTCGTTGTTTTGATCTCCTCGACCATCGGAACCAACTCTTGGACATCAATGGGCGAGGTCGTTATGTCGTTGGCCACGATCACACAATCTTCATTGGCCGCCACTTGTCCGTTGTAGCAGTACCGCGGCGCGCGCCTAGCGCAGGTCCTCGCGGAGCTCCGACGTCATGTTCGCGCGAATTTCGTCTGGGATCTTGATCGCACGGCGCTCGCCCAGATGAAGCGCGAGTTCGACGACCTCGTTCGACAGCAGGAGCTCTCCCGTATCAACATTGAACACCCAGTATCGGCGAAGGTTCGTCTTGCGCCCCAATTCGATCGTCGCTGCAAAGCTCTGAACACGCATCCCCACCATGGGTTGCACGAGCATGACAGAGCGCGTCTCCATAGAGGCCCAGCCCATCTTCGCTCCGTCGGAGAGTTCGATGAGCATGGGTCCGTCGTTCTTCAACGCCGGCGGCAACGGATTTCCTCCTCACATGTAGAAGGGACGCATTTCGGCCGTGAGGCGACCTTCGGCGTCGCAGTCCGCGGCGTCTACTTGGCGTGACATTCTGAATGCGAGGCCCGTCGCAATCGCATCTTGGAAGGAGGGAATAGGAAAAACAAGCAGCGTTTTCCGCACCACCGATAGTAGGCATTACGACAACTAGGCCCCCGCCGGAGCTACGTGGCCCCTTCCGGGGAAAGCGGCTTAGACCGAAACTGGAAGCTGTCTCTTAGCAAGAGCCGTCCGGTGTCCAGGCTATTTTGCCGACGTACAATTTCATTCGAGACCGGTCATTCAAGGAGAGGCACTTGATCCTTACAACTTGGAACCCGATGTGAGACACGGCACAAATGCAAATGAAGGCTGCTCGGAGCTCAATCCAGTGCCTCATTCGCAGAGACAAGGCGCGCGCCTCTGCCTGATCATTCTCCTATTGCTACCGCTCCAAATGGCTGAGGCTGAAATCATCACGATCGACGCCGCGACCGTAGATGGAATCGTGCCTGCGATACATGGCGTGACCAATGGTCCGATCATCAGCAGCCAATCGATCCGTGAGCCCCCGTGCCAAAACTTTCAGCCCGCCGATCATTCAGCCACGTTTCAGGAATTATCGATCCCACAGGTCCGAACCCACGGTGGGGCAGAAACAGATTTAAATCTCATCTGGGAGCACTATCCCAACTACGCGGGGCATAACCCTATTGATGAAAACAACTACCACTGGGAGCGTGCGGATGAGGCCGTCGCGCAGATCGTCGCCGTGGGTTCTCAGCCTTTCATCCGAATCGGCCAGTCGAAAAATGGCACTCCCAACGCCCCGTGCGATCCTAATCTGAATACCACAATGGTGCCTGACGATTTCCAGGTGTTCGGGGAAGTTGCAAAACGGATCTTGATGCACTTCACCCAAGGCTGGGATAATGGATTCTTCTACGACATTGAATATGTCGAAGTCTGGAACGAGTTCTACGAGCCCGATTTCTGGAGCGGCACAGGAACCGAGGCGGCCGAACTCTACGAAGCAACCTACATCGCGGTAAAGGCCGCTCTTCCCGACATCAAACTGGGGCCGAGCATTAACAGGCCCTTGACTTTAAATCCCTTACCGCACGATTTCTGGAACTACATCGAGACCCATGCTGTGCCTGTCGATTTCGTGAGCGCCCACCTCTACGCCGACCAACCAAGAGACATGGAAATCAGCATCCATCAACACCAAACTGACCGCAGCTGGGAAGATTTCTTTGCCCTTGTGGACCACCTGCCAGTCGACACGCCCATCGTCAACTCAGAGTGGAATCGCCGGATTGGATGTTCGCTTACCGGAGGCAACGGCAACACTGTGCCGGGCGGCGCGTTTGTAGCCGGCGCGCTGATTGCGATGGCTGGCATGCATCCGGCGAATAGTGATCACAACCTGGTGATGTCGCACCTCTATTCAGCTCGATCACAGATCTGGAACGCTGCTCTCCAGCCAAAGGCACCCGGCGTGGGACTGGAGGCCTACGCGAAGCTCGTTATGGAGACACCCGAGCGACTCGTGGTGAGCGGCGATCATGTTGTTACGGCCGATGTCGACTTCCGGATAATGGCAGGCCGCTCCGGGGACGCGCGGCGGGTGAATCTCCTCGTCAGTTACTACGACACGTCTCAGACCACGTGCCCGAATAACAGCCATACCTCGGCCATCATTCCGCTGACTGTGAATGTCACCAATTTGCCATGGGGCGATGCGCTCTTTACTTGGAAACGCTGGGTCCACACGGCGAACACCGCATTGACCTTGGAGGCCTCAGGCTCAGGCACTGGAGGGACATTTTCCACAACACAGACGATGCACGCCAACGTCTTGGAACTCTATGAATTCGAGCAGGTTTATTCTGTGCCCGCAGGAGACCCCTGGCCGGTGTTCGTTGCGTTTCTTTCGATTGGATTATTCATTGTAGGTCGTCAAAATATTTCGGACAAGGACCGCTCTTCGCTAAGAGACAGTTTTAGGTTTCGGCCTAAGCCGCTTTCTGATCCAGGTACTCTTTCTTCCTTCGATCCATCGTTCTTCGTTTGATCTTCGATCGTTTGCTCAGTACTTCGTACTGCCTGCCGAAGTAGACATCGGCGGGCGTGACGTTTTGGATCGCTTCGTGATAGCGCTCTGGCAAGCCCAAGAAAACGGAATCGAATACAGCATGAGTCGAAGCGGAAACTGTTGGGATAACGCAGTTGCCGAGAGCTTCTTCGGAATGCTAAAGAACGAGTTGATCTATCGACGCGACGGCCGTGGCTCGATCGTGAGACCGTTCGCGAAGCGATCAGCGAACACATCGAGGTGTTCTACAATCGGATCCGAAGGCACTCGACCATCGGGAACATTAGCCCAGCGAATTTCGAGGAAATCAATCAAGCCGAAGCGGCGTAATCAACTTGTCCGCTTTTGCGGAGCAAGATCACTCTTCATTATCCAGCGAAAAGGAGTCAGTCATGGGTCGTCTTATCCGCTTCATTTTTGGTTTGTTCGCATACGTTTTCTTCTTCTCGAGCTTTCTCTATTTGATTGGTTTTGTCGCCAACGTCTTCGTGCCACGCAGCATTGATTCCGGGCCAGCTACATCTGCGTCACCTGCCGCGCTCGCCGCAACGATCAATCTCGCACTGCTTCTGCTCTTTGGTCTTCAACACAGCGTCATGGCGCGTCCCGGATTCAAGGCCGCCCTCACTCGCCTATGGCCGGCGGCGATCGAGCGCAGCTTGTATGTGGCGATGACCTCGGTTGCCCTGTCTCTGCTCTATGTGTTCTGGCGTCCATTGCCGGCGGCTGTATGGTCGGTGGACAGCGAGAGCCTGGGGGTATTGCTGCACGTCGTGTCTGCCCTGGGGTGGGCCATCGTCTTGATATCGACTTTTCTGATTAATCATTTCGAACTCTTTGGGCTTCGCCAGATCTGGGCCGACATGCGGCGCGCCGACATTCCCGAAACCAGCTTTCGGAATCCATTGTTTTACAAACTCGTTCGCCACCCGATCTACACCGGATTTCTGCTGGCATTCTGGGCCACGCCGGACATGAGCCAGGGGCGCCTTCTCTTTGCGATGGGTATGACGGTCTACATTCTCATTGGCATTCGCTACGAAGAGAAGGATCTGATTGAAAGCCTCGGTGCTGATTACAGCGAATACCGCCAACGCGTGGGCATGCTCGTGCCGGGCGTCGGCAAGAAGCGATAGGCCAAGAAGTAATAGGCCAAGCAGCGCCGGGCCTTCAACCGGTCGGCGCGCAGAGCTTCACGATCAGAGATTCGTCGTGATGGATTGCGCCGGGAACATCAACCACGCTTGCTGGGGCCATTTATGTGTTTGTGATGTGGCAGAGAAGCAAGGAACTCGAGGCCGTTCAAGAAATCTTGGCAAAACTCTTTCCCCTTTTTGACGGGTGAAGCAGAGCGGGATCCGCGACTCACTGATCGCGAACGCGTCTCGCAGGAGATGAGAGGTCGCAGCTTCATGGTCGAGTCATTACCGGTCGCGCTCGGTCGGCTATTGAATTCTCGTCGTCATCGCTGCATACGTAGGAACCTGAGGGCTGGAATGATCGACGCACTGGCCCAGCAGCTCTCGTTGGCCGACTGTTCGATCAAGTGATCGAGAAGCCATCTCGGTAGACTCATCAGTCTCGCCGGGACGCTTGCGTGCCTTCTGAAAGATGGATCTATGCAGTTGAGCCTTGTACTCTTAACCCTAATGGATCCGTCATGAAAATCGCCTACGCCATTGACTCTGTGCTTGGTGGTGGCGCCGCCGGACCGGTAGCGGCGGTCACACGCGTACTGCGAGATACTGGCGCTGACGTAGAGGTGTTCGCACTCGAACGGCGTGACGGGCGGTCCTTGCCATCCATGCTCGCAGATGGATTGCGCGTTCACGTACGGGAAGGCGGAAAATTCGAAGGCGACGGGAAGCAAGGATGAAGCGCACACGCTTTTCAGAGGAACAGATCACCGGAATTTAAGGCGAATCTTGGGTCAGGCTCCTAGCTACGAACCCAGGCTCCTACTCCGACCCCGACAAAAATCAACACCGAGATCAACTGGAAAACCAGGTCGGCGCGGTCGATACGCCGGGCGACCGCGCTCTTGTCTTTGTCTTCGGCTTGGGCATAGGCGTTCGTTCCCCAAGTGAAGAGTCCGAACAGGCCAAGAGCGATCGCGTAGCCCACAGCGAAAAGTTCATCCAGAAATGTCAGGTAGGGCAATGGCGGAAGTTCGTCGTGATAGGACTGCTGAAGGAAAATGAGTGTCAGCAACGCCGTGGAGGGAATGGCAAGGCGCACATCGCCTAGGGATCCAGCCACCGACGGCGAAAGTAAAACAACGGCCATGATGATCAGCAGGGGGAAAACCCAATTGACAAAGGCGCTCCAATAATCCGCCTGATAAACCATCTCCAATCGCATCTGGCTGAACGTCGGGTGGTACCAGGAGCCAAACCGACTCGAATAGCGATGCAGGTAGGGCTCGAAGGAGGAACTGTTCAGGCGATACCCGCTCAAGCTTCCCGAACGGCCCATAAAGCCATTGGCGTGATGATGCGGGAGCAGGAGAACTTCCGCGTATTTGTCTGACATAGAGGGCGCCGCCACTTCAACGATCACCGGAAGATTGACCTCGCCAAATGGATCCGTGCGGAACTCGATCTCATCATCGTAGAAGCGACTCGAAAATCGATAACGCTGGTAGTATCGGCCGCCTGAGAGCATCCTGGGCTCTGCCGTCACCGGTTCGAAGAGCGAGTCCCAGATTTCAACCCGATTCGCGAGGCGCACAATATCTCTGGGCTCGATGCCGTTTTTCTCCATGAGATCGTGTACGGAGGACGGCCATTCGAGCCAGATATACCCATCGGCCGAGAACGTCCTCGAAACCAACGAGAGTTCGTAAACCTTGTCGACAAGGATGCCCGCATAAACAATCAAGGCGTCCTCGGCGAACTCCTTCGTCGAGGGAAGGGGCACGATGGACTCGCGGTCGCGTTCGAGCAGCAACGCGGTTTCTTCCCGCAGGTCCGTGTCGAGTTCTCGCTGGAAGCAGGAAAAACCCGCCAGAACCACCGCGAGAAGGAGCACGCAAAGGCGCGCACCGGTGACGAGACCCCGAACCGGCCGAAATTCATCGGTGCGCTTCATTCGAAAGCGATATCTCTTTTTCTGCAGGTCTTTATCCATAGAAAAGCGATCTACTGCTTGAACTTTCCGGCGTCCGGGCGATCCAGACTCCAATCGCAGCGGTAGCCGCGGCTCTCCGCCAACAGGGGGCTCCAGGGTAGGGGCTCGATCACCCCCTTGTTCTCCAAGATCTCGAAGGTTCCATCGCGAAGCACTTGGCCAATCAAAGCCTTTTTCGACAGGTGATGGTTCTCGTGGACCTCAACCGCGCCAGCCGGGCCTTCGAATGCGACGCCGATCAGCGCATCCCTCACCTGCGAAACTTCGGTGGTCCCGGCCTTCTCCGCCGCCAACGCCCATACATTGACCATCACGTACGCCGATTCGGCCGGGTCGCTGATAACGCGATGAACGCCGTGCATCTGCGTGAAGGCTTCGGCGAAGGATCGAGCTGCATCGGTATCCACACTATGAAAGAAGTTCCAGACTGCATAGGTGCCCTCGAGATACTTGGGCCCGATCGCCACCACTTCTTCCTCGGCGACCGAAAAGCTGAGAATCGTGAAACCGTGCTCCTGATCGATTCCCGCTTCCTTCAGCTTCTGGAAGAAGTAAACGTTGCTGTCTCCATTGAGGGTATTGAGCACGATACCGCCTCGCGGAAAGGCCTTTCGAATCGCCTCCACAACGGGCGCGACATCGTTGCTGCCCAGAGGTAAATAGACTTCGCCAACGATCTTAGCTCCGCTCCCGGCCGCCTTCGCGTTGATGATCGAATTGGCGGTACGCGGATAGACATAGTCGGAGCCTACCAGGAAGAGCGTCTTGCCCCGGTTCTCGAATAGCCAATCCAGCGCGGGCTCGATCTGCTGATTGGGTGTGGCCCCCGCGTAGAACACGTTGCGTGAACACTCTTGCCCCTCGTACTGGATGGGGTAGAAGAGAAGGCAGCATCGCCTTCCGGCTGGCAGAGGTCCAACCGCCAAACACTACGGCCACTTTGTCCTGCTCGATCAACTTTTCTGCCCGCCGGGCAAACGTCGGCCAATCCGAAGCTCCGTCCTCTTCAATCGCAACGATGGCCAGTCGCTGGCCCTGGATTCTGAGCCCGCCGGCCGCATTGATCTCATGAATCGCAAGCAACTCGGCCTCAGCGACGGTGTTCTCGGAAATCGCCATAGTGCCGGTCCGAGAGTGAAGAATTCCAACCTTGACGTAGCCGTCGAACCGCTCGACTACGGGCGTTTCGCTCCCGCACGCCAGGAGCCATAACGCGCTCCCCAGCACAACGGCCAAACCCGGGCGTAGGCGCCTGAATCGCAACGCTCGCTCGACAGTTCTCGATGGCATGGGGGGGAGCCTCGCGACTGAAAAACTCCACCGGGTTTCCGGTTCGCTTTCTCGCCTATTGTTTTGTTGCGGATTCTCGCGCAGGACGTTCGAACGAGCCATGCCCACAGACGTATAGTCGATAAAAACGGGCGACGATCAGGCCTTGGGTTCGGCCTCAGAGAGACAATCTTCGTCGCTTGGCGACAAAGCACCACACTGGTTTGTTTCCCGTCAGCAGAATTCGAACATTCAGAGGTCATAGGCTTGGAGACACACCTCGGGGTCCGGAGGACCCCGAGGTGTGTCCCATGTCCCAGTAAAACAAGCAGTGCACCGAAGCAGTCGTGCGCGACATCCGTCGCCGAACCCGAAGGAAGTTCTCGCCAAAAGAGAAAATCCGGATCGCAAGCTGAAGGAAGTCGTTGCCGAGATCACGCTCAAGAATCCCGTTCTCAAAAAAAGTCTGATGGGTCATGGCGAGGAGGATGCTTCGTGAGACGCACGGCCTCCGAGAAAAGGGAGATCATCCGCCTGGTCGAGGGGACGGATCTGCCGGTTCAAGTGAGACTGCGGCAACTGGGCTTGCGTGGAAACATGTTCTACGGCTGGTATCAGCGGCATCTCGACGACGGCTTCGACAGGCTCAACGACAAGAAGCCCGTGAGACGATCCCGTTGGAATGCGATCCCGGAGAAAGTCCTAAGACAAGTACTTGACCTAGCACTTGAGCGAACTGATCTCTCACTACGAGAGCTGGCCTGCCGCTACACCGACGAGAGGCGCTACTGCGTGTCCGAATCGAGCGTTTATCTGATCTGAAGGCAGCGGATCTCATCACGAATCCGGCCTACATCTTGATGTCGGCATCCGATGCGTTCAAGGACCCGACGACACGGGTCCACTAGATGTGGCAAACCGACTTCACGTACTTCCGGATCATCAACTGGAGTTGGTACTACCCGTCGACCGTTCTGGATGACTTCTCGCGCAATATCATCCCCTGGAAGCTAAGTCCGATAATGGGTGCGACCGATGTCACCCAGACACCCGATCAAGCGCTCGCGAGCAGCGGTGTCGATCAGGTCAAGGTGAAGCATCGTCCGCGACTGTTAAGCGACAACGGTTCGGCGTATCTATCAGGCGAACCCAGGGACTACCTGGGCAAATGGAGGATGGCGCATACCCGTGGCGCCCCGTATCACCGGCAGACGCAGGGGAATATCGAGCGCTATCACCGGACGATGAAAAACGTCGTTTACGACAACAACGAGCGCTATCACGAAGCGATCGACAACGTGACGCCGGCCGACGTCTACTTCGGGCGGCAGTACGAAGTGCTGACCGAGCGATCGAAGATCAAAGGAAGAAGGAAGAAGGAGTATCTGACCCAGAAGGCGGCTTAGGCCGAAACCCAAAACTGCCTCTTGGCGAAGAGCGGTTTCTGTCCGAAATATTTTCACGACCGACAGATCCAATGCGATCTGACGGTCGAATATTTTCGAGACTTTTTCGGTGTGACCAGGACATCCTCGATTTTATTGCCATGAGATGCGCCGATGCGAGTTCTCAGGCCTGCGGTGCTAGCATCGTCCGCGAGGGGACGATTACCGCTTCCTCGAAAAAGCGAGAGAGCTTTGCCACGATGGCCCACTGCGCGTTTTCTCCGCAAGGCGCTAATGTCTCGGACCGTAGCTTCGACGGATACCCGTCGAAGGGAGAAACAAAGATGTACAAAAAAAATGTATTGAGGCCAAGAAAAGCGAACCGTCGACTCGTCGCGCTTACGCTGATCCTTATCACGAGTTCTCTCGGCGGGGTCGTCGCGCCGAGCCCGTCTTCGGCGGCCGAAGAACCGAATGGGAATCGTACGCTCGTCCTCGCGCAAGCCGGCGACTGTCAACCCAATTGTGAAGGTCGACTCGAACCTAAATATCAGCCGCGCGAACCAGAGGAGAAGAGCTGGTTCAACGGTGCCTATGTCTTTGGATTATCGAGAAGCCTCGCGGCCTCAACGATCGCGTCACCTGCCAAAGCGCCGTTGTTTCTTTTCACCGTTCCCCTCGACATCGCTCTATTTCCCTTTTCCCTGATTGGAGGCATGTTCGGATGAAGTCTTTCTCGATATCGGGCCCTCGCGGAACGACGCGTGTGGCCGTAATTATCCTATTTTCGTTCGTTGCGTTGGGACTTGTCCCGGGCTGCACCCAGCAGGCGCTGCGTGGCGGGGTGGGGACAGATAACCCTAATCTCGACCGACCTGCACTGAGCGTGCGACTCGACCGCGAGGATATTAACTATCTCGTTGCGGATTATCTGAAAGTCCTCGAAACATCGCGATTCTGGCAGGCGACCGTGAAGGGCCTGGGGGATCGTCCGTTGGTCGCAATTTGGCCGATCCAGAACGCGACCTCTCAACACATCGAAGACCAGCTGCTGACGCTGAACTCCTCGATCGAAACCTCACTCGTCAATGCGGGCGACGTCCGCGTGGTGGATCGAGCACGCCAGGCTGCGTTAGTTCGCGAGATCGGAGTCCAACAGGGAGCGACCTACGACCCCGCGACCGCACAGCGGATGGGGCGGCAGCTCGGTGTGAAGTATTTCTTCACGGGCAAGATCACGTCGATCGACGAGACCTTCAACAAGCAAAAGCGCGTTCAATACAGTCTGTTCCTTCAGGTCGTCGAAGTGGAGACCGGATTGATCGAGTTCCAGAATGAAGTGACGCGCTCAAAAGCGATCAAGGGCTGAGAGACCTCGAGTGTTGGTCGCGCGCGCCCTTCGAGCGTCGTCGTGCGGGACGCGTGTGCGGTTTGCGAGTGAGCGCCTGCTCATCGATCGCCGGCGTCTCGCGCTAGTAGCCTTATGTTTCGCGGCACTGTGGTTGTTCTCGGGTTGCGCCACCTATTCAGAGCGGCTTAGCGAAGCGCGTCGGGCCGCCGACCAGGGCGACTACAGCGAGGCGATTGACCAAGTTAACCGGGTCATGGGGGTCGCTACCGTCGAGGACTCCCCAAGCCAGTGGTCCGGCAACCAAAGTCTTGCCGCGCTCGAGCGGGGCGTGCTGCTCCAAGCCACCGGCGACTACGCGCTCTCGGCCCGCGATCTCTCGGACGCAGACAATAATCTTGAGATTATCGATCTCTCCACCGACGCAATCGGGCAGATCGGCGAGTACATCTACAGCGGTTCAGCCTCACAGTACAAAGCTTCGCCCATCGAGCGGCTCTCCATGAATGCCCTCAATATGCTCAACTTTCTCGCCAGCGGAGATCTGACCGGTGCTGCCGTCGAGGCACGACGATTCACCAACGCGCGGGATACGCTCGCCTCGGTCGGAATCGAGGCGGCGAGCTATTACGGTGCCTACCTAACAGGGTTTATTTTCGAGTGGCTTGGTGAGGGGAATCGCGCGCTTCGCTACTACGAGGAGGCGCTCGCGGCAGGTGGACTGACTGGTCTGGCTGAGCCGATCGCGCGGCTAGCGAGCCTTAACCCCTATAGGGGGCCGCGTATCCAGTCGCTGCTGGCGGCTTCCGGTCTGGCCGAGGGCGTGAAGAGTGGGCGGACGTCTGAGATCCTGACAGTCGTGGCCTTGGGTCGCGTACCTTACAAGGTTCCCGAGCGGATACCGCTGGGCGCGGCTGTTGGAATTGCGGGGGCCTATATCTCGGGGAATCCGAAGATTCTCGAGCGTTCGGTTTTGAAGGTGCTCGTGTATCCCGAACTAACAGCATCACAGTCTCGCGCAAGAAACGCTTCGGTTTATGTCGATGGCGCGGCCGTGCCTCTCGAACTTGTGAGTTCACTCGGCAGAGAGATACGCAGCGAGTACGAATTGATAAAGCCAAGGATCATCGGCTCGGCCGTGTCGCGCATGATCACTCGGGCGGTGGCCGCCGAGGGGATCCGGGCGGCTGGGAATCAGGCAGGTGACGGAGGCGCGATCATCGGCCTGCTCGGCGCCCTGTTCGCCGAAGCCTCACTCGTAGCGCTCGACAAACCGGATACTCGAAGCTGGACCTTCTTACCGGATCGAATTTCGATCTCGCGCTCGCCGGTTCAGCCCGGGGCTCACGAGGTCGAAGTACGCGTCAAAGGCATCGATGACGTGCGCCGTGTTCCCGTGAACGTCCCGGCGAACGGTTTTGTAGTTGTGGTTGTTACGCTGCCGCAATGAGCGCTGAACAAGCCCTCGCTTGGTAGTCACCAGCCGGTTTCGGATGCGATGGGGAGTCGAATAACGCTCTACGCAAGCCGATCGGGCTCTACGATTGAATGGACCGCTTCGATCGGGGCGCTCGACTCGAACACGATGCTCTTTACAAGCGATCGTCAAGCCATTCTAGGAAAGTGAGTGACGCATTGGCTGCACCCACTTGGATCGCTGTGCCCCTAGTTCGCGTGTTAGACCCGTAAATGGTCCGACGGTGTGACCCCGAGGAATCTGCCAAGCAAGCGTCAGCGCCGCCGCTTCCAAATCCAGAACCCCATCTCCCAAAAGATCACTCGTTCGCGCCCCATCTACGAAGCTTGTTGCGGTCTCGAACTTAAGATTGAGCAGCTTGTTCTACCTATCCACCCATCTGATCGTCCACCGCGATGGGCGCAACAGGAACGTCCTCGTCTCGCGAGGCGAGGGTCGCCGGCAGGTGTTTGCCATCCGACAACGGTATTTCCTTCAGCCCGATCTGGCCGTTCTACAACTGGTTCGTTCCGAACTAGAACGTCTTCCGCGTCGCGGCGCTGCTATCGAATTCTGTGGGGCGCCTGCGCGAGATTCGGCGGGAGAATCTCGTATCGCTCCGCGTGGTGCAGGAGATGCGGGACGACGGAACTATTTAGACTTAAGACTCGGTCCGTCGCTCGATAGACACAGCGTCGTACAGTTCGGTCTCAAGACGGGCGAAATCGAGAATCCCTGGTTTCGGATCCGGAACGTGGTCGAGAGGGGGTGGGGGTTCGCACGAGAGGATAGCCGTTGCCCCGGTGCCTCGCATTGTAAAAGCCGCTGAGCCTGTTCGTCACTAGCACTCCCGCTCCCCCTTAAAGCAGATCCTGTAATGAATCCATCACGTCGTTCTGAACTTCTTTGACGTGGAGGTTGCCCATGTGCCCGCCTCCCGGATAGAAAATGGCGCGCTGCTCTCCGAGCAAGTTCGTCAGCCAGGTCACGTCTTCGGAGGTGATGAGAAAATCGTTCTGGTTGGCGAAGACCCGAATCTTGTTGGCGTTGGCCCGAAGCAGCGGAGCAATGTCGTGTAGGTCGGCGCGAGCGAATAGATCTTCCACCGACCGGATCTCGGGATCGTTCTCGCTGAAATAGGGCAACGCGAATGCATAGAGGTACTCGATGAACGAGAACTCGAGAATCTCGCGGGATGCGCCCGAGCGCCGGAACTGGCTGCGCGGCGTCTTCAGCACGCCCATGTCGTTTCGCATCTGACTAACCCAGATCATGTCGTGCAGGGTCATGCGGAAGGCAAGACCGATCAGGAACTCGGATTCGAGCTGACTCAACGGAATCGGAGTCCCGGGATGGAGATCCTGTTCGCCCGAGGACTGGAGCACCTTTTGCAGAATCCCGACGACGCGCTCATCGCGCTCTTCCTCAGGAAACACGAGCGGCGCATTGTAGAAGGCGTCGAGTTGCTCCATGCCGTGGCGCAGACGCACCGGCGGATACAGCGCTACGTAACGATCGAACTGGACGAGATTCGCCGCAGGCTGATCTTCGGCTGCCGCAATGAAGAGGGTGTGAAAGGCGCCCATCGAGATGCCCATCAGCGCGCGTGCCGTGATCTTGTCCGGATGACGTCGCGAGAGGTCTCGGTCGACGGCGTCGAGGGCGACGTGCACGTCCCGCGCGTCGGCGGGTGGAAAGCCTGGGATATCGTTGGTGGCGGCCTGTAGCATGAACTCGAAGTTGAGTGCGCTGCTGATCACCGCCACCGAGAAGCCGCGCAGGTACGCCAGCTCGGCCAACGCGATCATGCTGGCACTGTCGCGGTGGCCGCCGAGCCCGGGCAGCAGATAGAGCATCGGTGCCGGCTTCCGCTGCATCCAGACCTGGTACGGGAGCTTGCGGCCGGTGCTCGGAATCTCGACCCGGCGGGTGCGCGCGCGCCGGGGAAACCAGTCATCGAAGTGTTCGAAGTAGATCGTCTCGAGGGTCTCACTGGCCGAGCTAGGTTCGAGGGACGACTCGTGATCGATGATTGCAGCGCGGCGGTTGAGCACCCAGATGTAGCGGATGGCGTGATACGCATCGTAGTTTGTGTTCATCAGACGCTTGGCATTTTCGACTTGGTCAGCGCTGGTAATGAAGCTCTTGACCGGACCGGCGAGAAAGAAGTAGGTGGTGGGATCGAGCGGCAGGTCGCCGATAGTCCCCAGCCCGTCGCGCACGGTGCTCGGACCCCAGAACGGCAGGGTGAGGAATGTGCTGTTGCGCCAACCCCATCGGGCGAAGGTTTGACCCATGTCCTCCTCGAAGGGTTGGAGCCCCCACCAGCTTTTGGCCGGATCGAAAAGCCCCGCGAGACCCAGTGTCGTATTGGTCAAGAAACGCGCCGTCTCGACTCCTGCCGGTCGAAGCTTGCCCTGGAGAAGGTTGTTCACGAGGCGCACCGGGTATCCGAGGTTCCGGGCGGCCCGCACCAGACTGGCCCGAAACGAATCGGGAGTCATGGCGCGCCAGGTCGTCGCCAGCGGGTCCAGTACATACGAAAGCAAGAAGCGATTGCCGGCGTCCATGCTTCGGTTGAAGGGCTCCAACGGATCGGTAACGTCCGGAAACTCGAGTTCCTCTTGCTGGAAGTACTCGGATCCCGGGCCCTCGTATTGCGACCAGTCGTGAGTCTGGGTCGGGTGCGCACAGCCCAGCATGAAAGAAAGAGCCAGCACTGAGAAGATCACAGCGCGCTGCGCCGCCGTGAATGGATGGCCTGGAGCGTCATGGAGAGACGAAATTTCACAGGGGTCTACAGCGCTACTGGATTGAGTCAATTGCTCGTTTCACACGCCCGACTGTCGGTGGACTCCGACCGCCTGCAAGAAATTCAGGTAGAATCTGATCGACGCGCGGGACCGGATCGAAATCACGCTTCGCAAGAGGCTACGACGGCAGAACATTTCGGACAAGAATTATCTACCGCCTGAGCGCAGAAACACTGCCGTTATCATCTCGATACGATTTCAATAAACACGGTGAGGTCCATGGCCATTAAAGTATCAACCCCCACGAATTTCCTCGACCCCCATACCGCGAAAAACGCCGCAGTACTCGTGGCGGTTGTCGGCCTCCTCGCATTTGGGTTCGCGTCAATCCCTGCAACCGGCGAGACCGGCGCTACTGCAGGCGACGACGGCAAGGTTCTCTCCCTCCTCACCTACAACATTCATGGGATTTCCGGCCTGATTGCGAAAGACGATCCGCGCGACCGTATGCCAACCATCGGCTGGCTCACCCATACCTACGATGTCGTTCTGGTCCAAGAGGATTTCGAGTACCACGGAGAGCTCGCACAGCAGTTCGCCAATACTGCCAACCGATACCGCGGCAATGGCATCGGGAGTCGCCCGGATCTCATCTTGGCAAAGATCGTGTCGTTCCCGTTCCTGGTTTTCATTCCCAGGTTCTCTCCCCCCTACGGCGCGGGGCTCTCGATCTTCGTCGACAAGGAACACAGCGTGCCGGAGAGTTCGATCAGCGAGGCCTACTCCGACTGCCATGGCTGGATCAAATACGCCGCGGACTGCTGGAGCGCGAAGGGGTATCAACGAGTGACGGTCCACACCGGCGACGGCACCGAAGTGGACGTCTACAACACGCATCTCGAAGCTGGCGCGAGCACCGGTGACTTCGCCGCGCGCCGCTTACAGCTCGGGCAGCTCGCCGACGCCATCGAGCGGTTGTCGGACGGACGGGCGGTTATTGTCGCCGGGGATTTCAACATTGCGATGATTCGCCCAGCGGATCGCACAATGATACTCGAGTTTCGTGATCGGCTCGGGCTGCGCGATTCAGGCGCTGCTCCCGAGCTACCGATCTGGCGCGAGCGCGATGTGATCTTGTTCCGGGAAGGCGGAGGCACCGTGATCGAGGTCGAGACGGCAGGCGAGGCGCTGGAATTCACCGGGCGCGGGACCGCCCTCTCCGACCACGCGGCTCTCTACGCCCGCTTTCGCTTGAGGACTTCGCACTGATGGTGATTGGAAAGAAAATCTGGTGGGTCATGTCGATCATGGGTGCCAGCGCGATGCTGACGGGATGCGGCAGCTCTGGTACATCCATGGGCGTCGCGTTCAAGGCGCGGACGCAGTTCGAAGCGGAGTGGGCCCATTTTCTCGAGTTCGAACCGAACAAGGCGCTTGCAATCGCCGGAGACATCGGTGGCCGCTTTGTGCTCGGCTACTCCTTCGGTTATCTGACCGAAGACTCGGCAATTGAAGCCGCGATGGAGGCCTGCGAGTTGCGCCGCGCGGATCGTCGAATCGACGACGACTGCCGTTTGTACGCCGTCGACGATCGCCTGATCGCGCCCGCTCACGCAGACCCAGATCTAGACCCGAATTGAGCTTCCCGTGAAGGATAAAGCAGCCGTTCTGCTGTAAAAGCATTGAAGCGGCTTTTTCCTATTCGCTCTCCATGACGAGATGGGCACGTCCTATCTCGCACTCGTCGCCGACCAACGCCGTGACCAGCCTTAACAACGACGCTTCATTCGGGAAAATTCGGCTACTGCTGCAGGCTCGTGAGTGCGCGGGATTAAACTGGTAGCGGTGAGTGGACTTGAACCGCACACCATCGGGCGCAAGTCATTGAACTAACACAGTAAAGGTATCTAGAAAGGCGCACACCCGGGGCCACAGAGAGCCCATCGAAGAGGTTTCACGTCCTATGCCTGAGCAGCGGGTGTGATGAGACCGGTTAGGCTCGATTCCGTAGCCACCTGATTAATCCATTTCCCCGTGTCTACACAGGGAACGACTTCAGCAGGCCCCGTGGAAGCCTTTGCACGACGCCTGGTAACACGCACGAAACAGGCGATAGTCAGCATTGCTGGCAAAGCCAGGAAAGGGGGACGCATGGCGTTCACGAAGGGCAACACCTACGGCGTGGTAACACGCTTCCAGCCTGGGCGGTCAGGCAATCCAGACGGGCGACCGCATGGCTTCGCGGCGACTGCGCGCAAGCAGCTCGAAGAGCTGCCACCGAAGGAGGCCAGACGCGAGGCGAGCAGCTCATACGAAAGCTGATTGACATGGCCGCGGGCGGGAACGTCCAGGCAATCCGGCTTGTCCTGGACCGCGAATGGCCCGCACCGAACCGGCACGAGATCGCGGGAGGCGGGGGCGAAGCGATCAACCTGCGCTGGGAAAACGAGATACAGCAGGCTTCGGAGCAACTGCGCGAGATTCTCGGCGGACGGTGAGAACGTCGATCCCGCAGCGGATAGATTGGGTACGGCGTTAGTCGGTGCTAGCAGCCAGTCACGAGCGCAGCGATCTGCGTCCCTTCCACGAAAGGCCGGTTAGGCCGAGGCCGAGGAGGAGCGCGGTGGAGGGTTCGGGGATCACCTGAATCACGCCTGCCGTTTGGAGGCTCGAAGTGTCCCACTCGAGCCCGGTGCTGAGGAGAATAGGAAAAACAAGCTGCGTTTTCTGCACCACCGATAGTAGGTGTTCTGACAAGTAGCCCTCAGGCGAGATACATCAGCCCCGTCCCGGGCCGGAAAGTACCGATAAGTTAGTCACGTATCGATCCAGACATACTCCCCCCGTTTTGTTCCAACGCAGCGCAACAACACCGTGCACGGCCTCAGATAGCCTTCATGTTGCGGGCGCACTATAGGTTGTCGCGCCTTGGCGCCGGTTTCCCTGGACCCTGCAACGGGGGCAGAACGGGTGCGCACGCCACTTCGGGCCGGTGTTCGATTCCCCTCGTGCAAGTAGAGCCGCCGGAGGGAGCCCTGCGGCGAAACGCTCGACTGAGGAGGCCTTGCGATGCGAACGATGCAAACAAGAATGCTGTGCGAGATCCGGCTGGGTCGATGGATGGCCCAAAAATCGAAGCAGAGGCGGAATACGAGACATTGTGCACCACAAGGTACGCATCGAACCTCGGCCTCTGGGAGATATCGGTACACAGATTCGATGGAGCTGCCTGCGAGGCTCTCCTGTTCGATGCGGTGGGCTGTCGCCGGTGCGCTTGCTGTGCTCGGCGTCGCAAGCTCAGCCGCCGGCCAGGTCGCGAACTTCATCGACATCAACGACGCGGTCCCTGATAAATGCTACAGCGCACTGGACTCGGTGCCGAACGTCGCCAATCCGAACCAGCTGCAGATTGGCGTCCAGAACGGAAGCTGCAACGCGGCGTCGGGCACGGTCGCACCCCGCCAAGTCATGGATACCATCAGCTTTTTCATTGAGGCGCCACCGGGATGGATGATCTCGACGGTCCACTTTAGTCAGGAGGGGAGTACGAGCTCTTCGGGAACCGGTCAGACCTTCGCAGGTGTGACCTGGGTCGTCGACGACATCCCCGAGAGCATTCCCATGACGACTTCGGGCTGGTCGGCGACCGTCAATCTCTCCGGGGAGGACCTCGATCTCGTCCCGATCTCGATCACGACGTTCCTGGGAGCCGCCAGTTCCGGAACGCGTGGGAGCGCGCAGGCTACGGCGACGAACCCTGTCGTCACGGTGACACTCGAGTCGACCGTAGTAGTTGTGCCCGAGGCGGCCTCGAGCCTCAGCGCCGGGATCGCGCTGCTGACCGTTCTCAGCATCTTTGCGAGCAGGAGGATAGGTGTTATCAGCCGCCTCTTCGGGAGCACGTCCGATAACGCCGTAGTATGACAACTCCCTGGAATACGCCTTCCGAGACATGCTCTAAGCGAGGCATGCGGCCCCGCCGCGCGGCTCCCTCGGGAACTTTGAGCTTGCCCCGGTTTCGTAGGTCTACGATGTAGTTGATCAAGGGGTAACTCTTCCTGTCCAACCTGTGCCGGCCTTAAGGGTGGTGTCGACTCTTCTTCTGTATATCAGGGTTTATTCAATCCACCGCCCCGAGGCACCCCTACAACATCAGGCGGCACCTCCAGGTTTCACATGAGGCGGCCCTCAGCCCCCTTCATTTGGACAACCCCTTGCACTTAAAGATTAAGTTTCAGTTCGTCTTTGTCCGGCCATTGGACATGTCCCAGCGTCATGCATTGTTCGAAAGCTGACGGCGGGGTGGGATGTAGTTTTGTATACGCGGACGCCACGGCTAGCGCGACGATCCCCCAAACCACGGCGGTTTGAATTGTCTTTATCATTAGGAAAACTCCCCCGCGTCAACGTCGTCTATGTCACCCACTTCACCCGCAGGGGCCAATCAAGTACCTGGATTTTTTCATGTTTTGGTAGCGGTGAGTGGACTTGAACCACCGACCTACGGCTTATGAAGCCGTCGCTCTAACCGACTGAGCTACACCGCCCCATTATCAAATCATTGGCCTCTGCGCTCGGGAGCCGCGCAGCCTAGCGCAGCTCCTCGCTCGACTCATCGCCTGAGAAGTCGTCCGCAGATTCGAGCAACGCGGCAAGCCCGTCCTCAAGCGCTTCGATCCGCCGAACCAGTTCCTCGGTGCCGCCGCCCCCGCCCGTAAAACCAGGCGATGCGGGTCCAACCGGATAAACGAGTTCGCCGTTGGCGAAGCGGCTCACCTTGCCGGCGAGTTCGTCGAGGTCCGGGATGATTTCTCCGATGCTGCCGGAATGGACAAATATTTCGCGAAGCGGCTCGCGCTTCTTGGTTTCATCGGTGGGCGTACACTGGACGTCGAGGCTGGCGCCCTGGCCGAAGCGCGTGAACGATCCATAGAGAACGAAGTCGGCGCCCGCCTTTCGCCCGAGCACGAGCGCCTTTTCGAGCTGGGTCGTTCCCCTCTTCGGATCTCCTGGATGCAGCAAGTCGAGGGCACCGATGCGCGAGAATCGTGCGGTCAGCATGTCGGCCAGCCCATTGCGGAGATATTCGGGGTCTTCGGCGCTGTGCACGACGATCGGCAGGACCAGGAGCTTCGGATTGTCGTCCGCTCGAACCGGCGCCGCCGAGAAGCCGAGCGAGAGCGCGAGAAGAACAGACGCGACGACCGGCAAGGGCGCCTGTCCGACGAAACCGGCGGCTCTGCCCTCAAAAATGGCCCGTCGTTTTAGACTGATAAACACGCTCGATCCCCCGTGGCCAGCGACACGCCAGCCTGGATGCCCGCTTGAGATAGCAGGCGGCGGGATTTTCTGGGATCCGGCCCCCAGCGTCAAGCGTGATTCGTGTCGCTCTCCGACTCGAGACTCCCAATCCGCAACCGGACATGGAACGTTGCGCCCTCTCCAGGCCGGCTCTCGACTTCGATCGAGCCCCCGTGATCGGCGATGATCTGATGAGAGATCATGAGTCCCAGACCGGTTCCCTTATCGGGATCCTTGGTCGTAAAAAAAGGATCGAAGATTCGCTCTAGATTCTCTTCGGAAATGCCTTCGCCCACGTCCTGGAATCGGATTCGAACGCCAGTCGGCTCGTCGAGAGGACCATCGCTCTCGACGCAGATCTCGACCCTGTCGCCGTCCTGACTGGCCTGGATCGCGTTGAGGGTGAGATTCAGAACCACTTGGTGGATCTGGTCTCGCACGGCGGCGACGGCCGGAATCGGCCCCGCGATCCGTAGGTCGACTCTGACTCCGGCGTGTTCGGTTTCGCGATGCAGCAGGCGGACGACCTGGCGCGCAATGTCGCCGAGATCGACAACCTCCTGCTTGAGGACCGGCGATGCTCCGCCGCGACCCAGGCGGCTCATCGATTCCACCAGACCTCGAATGCGATCGAGTTCGCCACAGGCGAGCTCGTGGTACTCGCCCCAAAAGCTGGGATCGTCCGTGTCGCGTTTCTCGGGAGCCAGACTCAGAAAAGTATTCAGCGCAACGAGGGGATTATTGATCTCATGAGCCAGACCAGCCGCAAGGGTGCCGAGCGTGCCGAGTCGGTCGACGCGCAAGACGGCCGCTCGGGAACGTCGGAGATCATCCACGAGCTGGGCATTTTCGATCGCAATGACGGCCTGTATAGCGAGCCCTTCGACTAACATTCGGCCATCGATGCCGAGACGCGATCCACCGCGACGATTGTCGACGGCGAGTGCGCCAATGATGCGTTCCTTACCAACGAGAGGCACGACGAAAATCTCTTCCGCCGAAACCTCGGTCAGCCATGCGCGAACCGGCTTCTCGAGTTCGCCCGCGTCATCTCCCACCAACATCTGCGAATCACCCTTGTTGAGCTGATCGAGAAAGATCGGTGCCGTCGACGGATCGAATTCGATTTTCTTCAAATGCGCAGCCACATCGTCGTTTGGCTCACAGGCCACGAAGCGCAGCGGCCGCGAATCGGATTCGGCGAGTAATAGTGAGCATCCATCGAAGTCGAGTTCGTCCCGAAGTGCGCGCAATAACGTGTCGTAGAGACGTTCGCGATCAAGCTCTCGATGGATCGTTCGTGAGAGTCGATTGAGAACCATCAACTCTTCGAGCAATGTGGCCCGTTCCGCTTCGAGTGCATAGGACTCGATCGCTCGCTGGATCGTGAGCCGCATGTCGTCGGGTTCCCAGGGCTTCGCGAGATAGCGATAGATATTTCCGTCGTTGATGGCTTGACCCAGGGTTTTCGCATCAGCGTACGCGGTCACGAGAATTCGCAATGCACGGGAATCGAGTTCCCGGACCCTGCGCAAGAACTCGACACCTTCGATGCCGGGCATCTTCTGGCCTGAGAGCACGACGGCGACCGGATGCTGCGAGAGAAGCTCGAGCCCCTCCTTCGCGCTCTCGGCGGTCAGAATCGTGAAGTCGCGCCGAAAGGTCATCTCGAAGACACGAAGGTTCTCTTTCTCGTCGTCAACATAGAGCACCGGATACTCACGGTGGTCGAGTAAACGGGTGGGTTTCGGTCGCATCTGAGCCTCATCAAGCATCAAGTCAGGGATCGCGCGTTCGCGCCGGATTTAGACGGGTCTGATCGGGTCACCTGCCACGTCCGAAAGATCCGTCGTAGGATCAAATCGGCTGAAGTCGGGGTCGAATTGAGCAAAACTCGACCCGGTATCGTGGGAAGCATGGATGCGGGCGCATCTCATGGGAAGTTCCCGCGCATGCGTAAACGGCAATCCATCCAGTCAACATGCACGGCGTGACGTCACGATCGGAAAAGTCCAATCACAGCTGAATTCGAGACGTGTTAGTCGACGTCGCTCTTGCGGGTCTTGATCCCGGCTTCCGCCAACAAGTTGAGCGCAACTTGCCCGAGCGGATATTCACTCTGGTAGACGACTTCGTTCAGCCCCACGTTGATGATCATTTTAGTGCAGAGCAGGCAGGGCGAGAACGTCGTGTAGATGGTTCCACCCTTCAGCGATACGCCGTGATAGGCGGCCTGGGTGATTGCGTTTTCTTCGCCGTGCGAGCAAAGGCACTCGTCAAGACGCGTTCCTCCGACGGCCAGATCATTACAGCGTGGACATCCGCCTTCGTTGCAATTGGTCGTGCCCCGCGGCGTTCCGTTGTAGCCGGTCGAAATAATTCGTTTGTCGAGGGTGACGACCGCCGCCACTTTCCGCTTCACACAGTTGCTGCGCGAGGCGACGACCCGGGCGATCCCCATGAAATACTCGTCCCAACCCGGGCGTGAGAATGCGAGATTCTTTCCGACCCAGGTTTGGATCGCCGACTGAAATTCTTCGATGCTCGAATCATTCGCCAGGGTAATACTGGCCAGTTCTTGAACGGCATCGAGCTGCTGAGCATTCGGATCGTCGCTACCGCGCTCCCTGGCCTCGAGTGTTTCCAGCTCTGCAAGCGTCGTCGGATCTCCGCTGCGGCCGCGACTCTGCATCCGGGCAAAACGGGTCTCGATGTTTGCGTCGATCCAGATCAGATGAAAATCCTGACCACAGTTGCGCAGGATCTCGACCTCCACTGGATGTCGAACCGAATCGATGGCGTAGTTGCGATCCGGCTGAAGTTCCTTTGCGAGCCGCTGCGCCAGCGCGCCGGGGCCGGACTGTCGTCGCATCTCCTGCCCGACTTCGATCATGCGTTCGCGTGTCTCGTCCAGACCCCGATCCACCAACTCCCGCCGAATTCCATCCGATAGCGAAAGCACGGAATAGCTTCGCGACCTGAGAAATTCGACGAATTCCCCCTTGCCCGCACCATTTCGACCTGCGACTCCAATAATCATGGAGCGATGGTCCCCATCGTCGGGCCTCCGGTCAATAGTCTGGACGGAAGAGTCAGCGCGCCCGGGGCCCGACGCCGCTCGGCCACAGGCGTTGATGTTCCCGATCCAATCTGTCAGTTTCGGGCCATGCGAATTTTCATCACCGGGGCCGGTGGATTCGTCGGGCAAAGGCTCATGCAGAGCCTTCGGGACACCGGCCATGAAACCCACGGCGCTGATCGTGAGGTCGATGTCCGGGAACCCGCGGCCATCGAAGCCGCGCTCGCACGGTACGCCCCAGACGCTGTCATCCATCTCGCCGCGATGAGCAACGTGGCTCTGTCCTGGGAGAAGCCCGCCCTCTGTTACCAGCTGAATTTCGTCGGGACGCGAAACCTGTTGGCTGGCGTCGCCCGCCGCTGCCCCCGAGCGCGGGTCCTCCTGGTCGGGTCGGCGGATCAATACTCCGCAACCTCCTCGGCCGCCGAGCCCATTGACGAATCCGTGCCCCTTCGACCCCGCTCGCCCTATGCCCGAACCAAGGCGGCGGCGGAACTGCTCGGACAGCGCGCCGCCCAGAATGGGTTGGACGTTGTTCGCGTGCGCGCATTCAACCATACGGGGGCCGGCCAGATCGATGCTTTCGTCGCGTCTAATTTCGCTCGCCAGGTCGCCCGAATTGCTCTCGGACTTCAGGATCCCATCATGCGGGTCGGCAACCTCGAAAGTGTTCGCGATTTCCTGCATGTCGACGATGTCCTTTGCGCCTATCGGCTGCTCTTGGATCCAGCCGTTCCCGCCGACACCTACAATATTGCGAGCGGCCGTTCGTCAACGATCCAGAAAATTCTTGATCAGCTGATTGCGCTGGGTGGCATTCGTCCGCGAATCAAACGCGATCCCGAACGATTCCGACCCACGGACTGGCTGGTCGGGGATGCGACGCGATTGCGAACGGTGACCGGATGGCAACCCGAAATCACACTCGAGTCCATTCTCGAAGAGCTCTACACCGATTGGTTCGAAAAAGAGAAGCGCGCCTGATCGTTCTATTCCGCAGCCGCAGCGAGACACAGGCCAATCCATTCCCCGGTCGAATCGCGCAAGGCACGACGCCCGATCTCAATCAGCCCCGATTGCTCGAAACGCGCTTTGACTTCGGCGACATCCTCCTCGAGCAGACCCGCGAGAATCAGTCGGCCTTTCTCGTCGAGCAGAGAAGCAATTTCCGAAGCGATCGGAAGCATCTCTTGTTTCAGTAGATTGGCGAGGACGAGAGGAAACTTTTCAGCCGACGCGCACACGACCGAAATCGGACCGGTAAAGAAGTGGGCTTTCGAGCTGAGTTTGTTCAGAATCGCGGCCTCTTTCGCTGCTCGAGTCGCGACCTCGTCGAGATCGAAGCCCAGTGCCCGGTCCGCGCCGAGAGCAACGGCCGCCAAAGCCAGCACCCCACTGCCGGTCCCGACATCGAGCACGCGATCGAATCTTTCATGATCATGCTCCATCGCCGAGCAGCGGTAGAGTTCGTCGATCCATTCGAGACAGAGCCGTGTCGAGGCGTGCCCTCCGATCCCAAAGGCCTGACCGGGGTCGATCACGATCTCTTTCTGGCCTGGGCTGAGTTCGGTGGCTACGAAGGGCGGCCTGATCACGAGTCGCTCGGAGATCGAGATCGCATCGAGCCCCTCCTTCCAGGCCTGGCTCCAGTCGACCTCGGGCAAGGGCTCGATGGGGCCGATCAGGGACTCAGCCGAGAAGCCATCACGAAGCGATTCGTGAAGGGCTTCGATTCGCTTCGACGATGCGTAGATACAGGCACGGAAGGTCCCGTTCTCCTCGACCTCCTCGGCGCCCTCCGCTCCGACCTCGAAGGCTTCGGCCAAAAGACACTCTCGATCCATCGCAGCGCTCGACGTCGTCCAGAATCGTCGATATTCATCTGCCATGAAGTCCCGCCTTCTTTGCCTGATTATGATCTTTTTTGCGCTCAATGTGAGCGGTTGCTACTACAGCCACCTCGCCTCCGGTCAGCTGAAGCTCCTTTGGCGACGTCAACCGATTACCGAAGCCGCCGTTGACCCCGCCTACTCGAAGTCAGTCCGGGATCTCCTCGGGCTGGTGGAATCGATTCGCTCTTTCGGCCGCGAACTCGGACTGCGCGTAGACGATCAATACACCAGTTTCGTCGATTGGCCCGGCGATCGCATCGTGACAACGCTCGTGCGAACCCGACCCGGCTCCCTCGAAGCGGTCCCCCATTGGTTTCCGATCGTCGGATCGCTCCCCTACAAGGGCTACTTCGATCAAGAATGGGCGGAAGCTGAGGCGACCCGCCTTCGCGCAGACGAGGGCTTCGATGTCTGCGTGAGCGCCATCAGCGCCTACTCGACGCTGGGTTGGTTCGCCGATCCCATCACAACACCGATGCTCGAACGAGGCGCGGCAAACCTTGTCGAATCGGTCCTTCACGAACTTGTCCACGCGACGGCCTTTCTTCGAGATGAGGCCGACTTCAACGAAAGTGTTGCGCAGTTCATCGGTCAACACGCCGCGATTCAATTTTTCGAACAGCGGCGCGCCGAAGGATTTATCGATCTTCCCGACCCGCAAACCGTGCGCGACGCGATCGCCGATCGCGATGCGATGAGCGCGGTCATCCTCGGTTTCCGAAGCCGGATACTCGAAATTGAAGAATTGACCGATCATGTTCGCCGCCGATCCGAAATCGAAGTGCGTACACGTGAAAAACTCGCGGCTCTTCCCTTGAGGGTCTACGACCCAATGGCCGTGGCCACCGATGCCCGACTATCCGACGCATGTCTCGCTCTGCGTGGAACCTATCTAGACGATGGACCGAGGCATGAAAAGGTCTTGGCCGCACTCGGCGGCGATCTCTCGGCGATGATCGCAAGGCTTTCCCACTGGGCAAAGACCAAGCGTTCTGCCGAGGAATTCTACGACTTGAGTGCATCCGAGGCGGCGCATCGAACGCGCTAGGCAGACTCGGCATTCACCGTTAGTGACCGATCAGCTCGACCACACCTCCTTGGACCAGCCCACGAAAAACTTCCAGACAGGCTTCGGTATCGACGAGTGCGTCGTGCGCTCCCTCGATCTCCTTGCCCGTGTAGTGGCGATAGGCTTCCGCCAGGGTTGGCCATTTGTAGCCGTATTTTCCCGAAAGCTTCAGAACGTCCGTCGAGGTCTCCTTCGTACAGACCATCTGCCGGCCGTCGAATCGATGCGGCTTATTGCCGAGTCTGAAGAGCGCCGTCTTCATGATCGACACATCGAAAGACAGGTTATGCGCGACAATGATGTCGGCCTGCATGCAGACTTGATTGAAGAGCGAGCAGGCGACCATCGGCGCGATGCCGTATCGCGCGCAGTCCTCTTCACTGATGCCGTGCGCTTCACGCGCACCCGGATCGATTCGAACACCCTCGGCCAGCTGCACAAGAAGCGAATGCCTCGCACGCGGCTTCCAATCGTCTGTCTCGATCATCAGCATGCCGAGTTGAATCAGATCCGGCTGGCTTGGATCCTCGGGTGTCTTGCGAAACTCGACCATGCCTGTGGTTTCGGTATCAAAGATGAGCGCCTTCATGAATCCCCTCCATCGTCGCGTAACGAACGGTAGTAGCACACTGCCTGGCATGATTCGCACGCACAGTCGTCCGAGACTCAGCCAGCCTCGACTCCTCGAGCAACGCTCGCAACGAACCTGACCGGGTGCCTAAATCCCTCGACCAGAGAAAGTAGGGCCCGTCCGACCAGAATATCAGCGAGAAACGCAATCGGTGCTGCAAAAGACGAGAGCAATCCAGAGACGCGAATGTTGGTCATCTCACTGAAGGCGAAGACGGAGAACCCGGCAGCCCAGATCAGGGATGTAAAGAGCAAATCCGAACCCGTCGTCCGCATGGTGTCGCGGATCGAATCCTCGATCTTCCCCGACTAGCACAGCTTCTAGACGCTTCGATGTGGACGTTTCCCGGTCCTGACCGGGACGAATTTCCGCGTCACCGTGAATCTTTCTCATTCGCTGCCGTCCAATGACATCAGACTTGCCGCCCGAGATGAGCTTCATCGACCTAATATCCATTTGTGTCTCTCGTTACGCAGGTTGAGCTCGGCCAAAGGACGGCGTGGCCTCATCGCCTCATGGCAAGGGTCCCTGCAGCCGAAATGATGGGTCAGCCTACGTGCCCTGGGAGTACGCCGCGAGATGGATCCAAGCCCGGAAAAAGTCTGGACTGCACAAGAATCCGCAACAGCGGCCACTGATCTGATCACCGAAGTCGAGCGTGCACTGCTCGGAAAATCTTCCGTCGTTCGCAAGGCCGTCATCTGCCTGTTCGCTCGCGGACATCTTTTGATCGAGGATGTGCCCGGTGTCGGCAAGACAACGTTGGCCGCGGCATTGGCCCGTACGATTGACGCGGACTTTCGGCGCATCCAATTTACAAGCGACCTCCTTCCCAGTGACCTGACTGGCATCTCCGTTCCCGATCAACATCAGCCGGGTCCGAATCTCGAGTTCCGATTCATGCCGGGTCCCCTCTTCGGCCACCTCGTCCTCGCCGACGAAATCAATCGCGCGAGTCCGAAGACCCAGTCTGCCCTACTCGAGGCGATGAGCGAGAATACGGTCAGCGTCGATGGCGTGAGCCACGAGCTGCCCGATCCCTTCTTCGTCGTCGCCACACAGAATCCGCTCGAACATCATGGAACCCATCCGCTGCCAGAGAGCCAGCTCGATCGTTTCTTGATTCGCCTGTCGATCGGTTACCCCGATCGTGAACACGAAAGCCGTGTGCTTTCCGAAAACTCGGGCGCCCATCAGCTCGACTCTCTGAAAAGCGTTCTCAGCCTCGAAGCTCTTCGGGGAATTCAGGCGGTGGTCGAAAACGTCAAGGTCGAAGAATCGCTCGTCGCCTATCTGCTGAATCTGATCGACGCGACGCGAGTTCATGATGGACTCGCACTCGGGGCATCCACTCGAGGCGCGCTATGCCTGCGTCGCGCAGCACAAGCAAGCGCTCTGATCGACGGACGCGACTACTGCATTCCAGAAGACATTCGAGATCTCGCGGTTGATGTCCTGGCCCATCGCGTCCTCATCGATCCCAGTGGAGGCGGGCGCTCGGATGCGGATGAGTCGCGATGGATCGTCAGTGAAATCCTCGATCGAGTGGCAATTCCTCTCTAGTGCGTGACGTCGGGGCAGTCCGCGGCTCGGGCGTCGTCCGCCTAACGAAGGTCCGATCATGGCTGTCGGCGCCAAGAAGTCTCCGAGCCACGCGTGCGGGCTGGTGTTTCATGGGCATCATCTTCGGCGTCGGCTTCGCCGCGCTGAATACAGGAAACAACCTTCTCTATCTCGTTCTGGCTCTGATGCTGTCGTTTCTGGTGTTGTCGGGCATACTTTCGGAAACCTCGCTGCGTGGCATCCAGATCGAGCGTTCCCTTCCCCGCGAAGTCTTCGCGGGCCATCCCAATCGCGTCGTCCTCAGCATTCGCAATACGCTGCGAAGAAATGCGTCTTTCGCCATCACCATCGAAGACCAGATCGATTCGAGTAACGGCTTTGAAGTCGCAGGCCGGGTGTTTGCGCTTTGCATTCCGGCACAGTCTCGAGTCGCTGGCAGCTACCTCTTCGAGCCAAAGCTTCGCGGCGATTGTCATTTCTCGGGCTTCCGCGTCTCGACGCGATTTCCCTTTGGTCTTTTCGTGAAATCGCGTCTGCTGGACTGCGCCGAAACCGGCATCGTCTATCCGTGTCTGAGTCGTGTCGCGATCCAATCCGATCGCTCTTCGCAGCGCAGCGAGTCTGATCGGGGAACCACCCTCTCTCCTGACGGGGATGAAATCGCCGGCGTGCGAGATTTCGTCACGGGGGATTCCCGCCGACGCATTCATTGGCGCAGCACACTTCGGGCGGGAAGACTTCTCGTCGGTGAAGGGGAAGCCATTTCTCATCGGGAGCTCGAAGTGCATCTGGATTGGCCGAGCCAGAGCCATGCGAGCGTTGTCGAAGAGCGAATCGAACGCGCGGCCTCGGAGATCGTCACTCATCTCGATGCCGGAATTCGAGTTGGCCTCATAACACCAACCGTGTACTACCGTTCGGGCTCCGGGCTCGCCCATCGCGCCGACCTCTTGACCTTCCTCGCGCGACTCGATGCCGAACCCGAAGCCCAGAGCCCGGCATGAGCCGCCATGAATTTCGCTCGCGAGTTGCCGGACCTCGCCCGGCCGCCGCCTGGCTCATGTCATTGGTTGCGAGTGGGGCGCTCTGGCTCACCGATCAGATCCCCGTCTGGATGATTGGCCTCCAAAGCATCACGTTTCTCGTGAGCTACTTGGTTCGGCATCATCCTCCCGCGCTATTCAAGAGTGCCCTCTGGCTCAACGTCTTGATGGCCGGGATCACGACCATCACGATTCGATCGGCCCTCGACGGAAACCCGGCCGCGATCTCTCTTGCGTATTTCACCGCTCTCTCCCAGGGACTCCAACTCCTCGATGCTCGCCCCCGAAAATCCGAATTCGTACTCGTCGCACTGGGACTCTTTCAGGTCATCCTCGCATCGAACCTCACCGACAGTGTCTTCTTCTCGCCGCTCGTCCTGATCTTTCTTATGACCGTCACCTGGACGCTGCTCGTTCATACGCTTTCCATGGAGGCCGCCGAGGCCGGCGACCCCGCCGCGGTCTCCACCATCCTCGCACCAGATCTTCGTCGAATGACCATCCGGGCCACGACCCTCTGCCTACTTCTGGCTGTCGTGATCTTCGTGCTCTTCCCAAGGCTCAAGACCAATATGCTTCGGGGCGGTTCGCGGCCGGGCATGGCGCTTTCCGGTTTTTCGGATCGCCTTACTCTCGGAGACATCGGGAAGATCCGAATGGATCATTCAGTCGTGCTACGCGTGGAGGGTCTCGAAGGAAGGCTGCCCGCACCGGGTCGGGCCTATTGGCGCGGACTGGCCTTTGACGAATTCGACGGCAAGACCTGGTCCATTTCGACTTCGGAACGCGTCGCCAAGCGCAGACGATTGAGCGGCGTCGGTCGCTTCGGAATCGAATTACGCCCAGAACGTTCACGGCGGCCCGGCGACTCGGCGGGTGCGGCTCCCTTGATCGTGCAGCGCATCATTCGCGAGCCCGTGAAGGCCGGCGTGTTGTTTGTTCCGGGCCAGGTCCAGAAAATCGTTGGCTCATTCCAACATCTCGAACGCGACCGAAACGGCGGCCTCTATCTTCCGGGCCGTGGCGACGAACGAGTTCGGTACACGATCTGGACAGAAGGTGAAGCGCGCGATCCGGAGGCCCTGCGACGAGATCGATCCCAACCGCCCTTCGAAATGCATCCTGGCGGATCACGGCTCGCAGACCGCTACCGACGGCTCCCGCACCTCGACGATCGGATTCGACTCTTGACCGAATCCCTGGTGGCCGGCGCGGACAACGATTTCGATCGCGCCGTGCAGATTCAGGAAAGCCTCAGACTAAATGGTCGCTACACGGATGCGCCACCACTGCTCGGGGATCGAGAGACAACGCCTGTCGAGGCCTTCATCCTCGGTGAATTGGAAGGCCACTGCGAATTCTTCGCGAGCGCCATGGTCGCGATGGCCCGCACCCAGGGACTCTCCAGTCGACTCGTCAACGGCTTTGCCGGGGGCGTGGTCAACGAAGTCGGGGGCTTCATCGAAGTGACCCAGGCCGACGCTCATGCCTGGGTCGAAGTTCATTTCGAGCAGGCGGGCTGGGTCCGCTTCGATCCAACTCCACCCGACCGTCGCCTGCGCGCCGCACAGGCTCAGTCGTGGTGGACGCGAGTCGGCCAACTCGGCGGCGCCCTGGAACTCTGGTGGTTTCAACGTGTGGTCGACTTCGACAGTGTCGATCAGATCGGCGCCCTACGCGGACTTTGGCTTCGCTGGCAGACCAATAAGACAAGCAGCGATGTCGCACTCCACAACACGAGCACAAACTCGGGCGCTCCCTCGTACGACCTCTTCATCGACGAAAACACGAAGCCAGTCCTCGGCGTGATCTTGCTCGTTGGATTGGTCTCGGCTCTATGGATCCGAGTCCGTCGGACCGGCGACGGTGACATGCCAAAGCCGTACCGCGATGCCCTGGCTCTACTGGGTCGGCGGGGAATCAAGAGATCGAAATCCGATTCCGCGCGGGGCTTCGCCGAGGCGGTCAGCCAGAAAATTTCGGCCGCGGGCGGTCGGGCCTTTCAGATCATTACGGAGTCGTACCTGGCTGAGCGTTTCGGATCAAAGCCATCGGCTCCGCTGGCATCTCAGTTGTCGATCCTAAAGAACGCCGTAGATGGGATGCGTCTGGGGAATCAGGCGCACATTCGATAGCCGCTTCTCGGCACGCGTGAGCCAGCCGAGCAGCTGTTCGGGCTCGGGCATCCGCTCCACACCACCCGTCGGAGTGACGGGCTGGAGCACGAGCGGAATATTTGCCGAAACCGAAACGATGCGCCCGATCATCTCATCAATCTCATCGTCGAGCGTGTTCGGTGTGACAACCACTTTCACGTAAACCCCACCCGCGCGCATAGCGACCCGCAGAAACTCTTCGTGCGCGTCATGGAATTCGTGATTTCGATTCGAAGTCTTGCCTGGCCCCCAGCGGACATCGCTTGTCAGTTTCCAGTCCATCGATACAAGCTCGACCCAATTGACACAACTCGCCAGAGCCTCAGCATGCAATCCATGCGTCTCCAGATAAACACGCCGACTCCGATCCGACAGGATTCTTGCCAAACTCGAAACGGCCTCGGGCTGAAGCAGAGGCTCACCTCCGGTCAAGCTGATCCATGTCGACTTCTGCGGTGCGAGCGCAATGGCGAGATCGGCCACCTGCGAAATTGGCAGTGGATTGGGGCGCTCGGAAAACTGCTCCACACCGGGACTTGTTTCGATCCGACACGTCGCACTCTCTCGCCAGCTCGACGGAGAGTCGCACCATCGGCAGCGGAGATCACAGCCTCCGAAGCGAACGAAGACAGTCGAGCGGCCAACCTCGGGACCTTCGCCCTGGGCGGAGGCGAAGATTTCCATCACCGAGGCCACCGGCTCCGATGTACTATCGGTTACGGATCGATCGTCTGACGACGCCCTGGAGCTCACCGCTCGAGAAGAGATCGACCCATCGCGATTTCACCGATGATCTCTTCCTGTCGTTCTGGATATCGTTCGAGCTCCCGAACATGGAAGCGCGAAACATGATCCCCATCCGAACGTGATTCTACCCATTCGAGTTTGTTGGCGAGATGGTCCGCAACGGCCAGATAGTCAAGCGCTCGCTTGCCACCGATCTCGTCCCCCGCAAACACGAAGGTGGCCTCCTCGGTCTGATGAGCCAACGACAATGTCGCGGAATAGCGTTCGCGAGCGATTCGCGCGCAGAGCTGAATATCGAGATCCTCATCCACATCGACCACGACCATGACGTGGCCTCCGAAATGGACGAGAGGAAAATCCCTGCCCGCCACCCAGGTGACTTCCGGTGGCACCGGAGGAATCTCGACTAATGCGGCCTCTTTGGCCAGATCGCTTGGACGACCCGCGAGCAAGTCTGCTATGTCGCCGCGAATATCGCCAGACTTGTTCGCGATCTCCTCCGCTCGCCAGCGCCAGAGTCGACCCCAACGTTCGAAGTCGTGCTGCGTGAAACGGCCGGTCGCCAGATCCACCAATTTGTCGGAGAAGCGACTGCGTCGCGTACAGGTTTCAAGCACGAGAGGGAGCAAACTGTCGATCCCTTCGCCGCCATGAACGGATTTTGAACCAAGCGCTTCGCGAAGCGCAACGAGATCCTCGGGCGGCCACGCTTGTCGACCGAACCATTGCAATCGACCACGATAGAGCGCCGAGGCCTGAATCACGTCGCGCGCCGGTGATGGCGCAAAGCCGATCACGAAAATAGGTGTGTCATCGCGCAGATCGGTGGCGATGCTTCGAAAGAACGTCATCAGTTCTGCTTGCGGATATATCCATAATCCCTCGAGCTGACGAATGTCGCGAGCAAGCAGGACAGCGGAAAGAAGGGAATCTCGATCCCCGTGCACAAGGATGGCCGCGCGACCCCGGCCAACGCGATCACTGTCCCCCGAATCTTCCCCCTGCGACCGACGCCGGGAATCACGATCGCGACGTCGGGCCGATTGGACATCGTCCTCATCAATTTCTTCGGCGTCCTCATAGCTTTCATCTGATGAATCCGAACCGTCGAACGTAGAAGTTTCATCCGCTAGGCGGGCCAGGATTTCGGACAGATCATCGGCATCGACCAGATCTTCCTCAGCAACGGCGTCGGGGTCCGCTTCCTCGGGCGCGGATACCTCCTGCGCGGTCGGTCCGTCGGATCCTGATCGACCCTCACCGTCCCCCCCATTTCCATTTCCACCGCGACTCGCATCCCCTCGCCCACCGCGACGCCCTCGCCGACCGCCCCGACGACTGCGATCCCGTCCACCCGATCCGTCGGGTCGAGGCTCGTCAGGATCATCGTCACCCGGTCGATCCAACCGACTCGATCGCTCGCTGCGACCAGAACCGTCTTCGAGATCCATCAAGGAAACTTCTTCGAATCGCGGTGCGCCCGTCGCGCCTTTGCGCGGTCCACGCTCCGCACGTGCTCTACCACTTCCGCTGTCCCGATCACGTCCCGAAGAGGTCTCGGCAACTGCCTCCTCCGACGCGTCGCTGCGCTCACCCCGCGGCCGGCGGCGACGCCGACTACGACCTCGCCCACTCTCCTCTGCATCCGTAGATCCCTCGCCCGTGGATTGGCCGTCCAACTTCGAAGAACGCGATGTTCGAGACTCTCCGCTCCCCTCGGACACTTCGGCGGCCGGACCACGCGGCGATCCCTCTGCTTTCGCTTCCTCAGATCCCCCGGTTCGCCCGCGTCCACCGCGTCGGCGACCGCGACGAGCGGAAGGCCGAGCCTGTGCACCATCACCGCTGGAAACCACATCCAAACCGGCGCCGACGCCATCGGAAACCTTGCGAAGTTCGTAAGGCAAAGTGAAGGCGGCCAGCGCTCGCTCGATACCGTCGCCAAAACGCTCGGCGACGAGCAGGAGCCGTGGCTCGGCGAGTCGGATCGGCGGCGCATTCTCGGCAAAGAGCGTTGGCAGCAGCGTCGCAAGTGGACCCATCTCAGCGATAATCGCTGCCAGCGAGGTCCACTCGACCTCTTCCCTAATCGCAACAACGACGGCATCGCCCTCGGCATTGAGGCCCACCCCATCAATCACGTCGAGATCTGTGCCGGGACTGGGCCAGGGACAAAGCGCACGGAGTTCCGCACCGCGACTCAGCTCGGCGATGACTCGGCCGCGCAGGCCTTCTTCTCCATCACGAACCTTCCGATCATTCAATCGACGTCGGATCTGACCTTCGAGGCCATCAAACGCACCGGCCAGTTCCGTTCCCGCCAGCGAGGTTGTGGAACGACCTCCGATCTGGGTTTCGAGAACGGCAGCACCGTCTTTCACGCGAAGCTCGGCGACACGCCTCGCCAACACGACCAACTCGATCCGTTCGAGTCCGACACGCACGGAACCGCCATGCTTTGCCGCAAGGCCTTCGAGCGCCAGCGCCGCACGACGAAAATCAGCACGGGCGGCCGCTGCCGATAAACGCGAAGCCAGTTGCCCCGCACTTGCGGCCAGAACACGCAGCGGCGGTTCGGATTGAACGACACTTCGACCGGCCCCCAAGGTCGGACTGGCTATGCATTCGAGGGCATAGGCGGTCCGACCTAACAAACTGAGCAGCCGACGAGCCGCTGAATCCCAATTCGGGGAAACGACGATGACTTGACCTGCGAATTGATCCTTTTCAACCGCGTACGCGGCAGCCGACAATCCTGCAAGCAGCGCTTCGGTTGCAGACTTCGGAGAGAAGGACACGATGAGCGCCGTGCCGTCCGCTTTTTCGCCGCGGCCGATCGCTGCGACTGACGACGGAATGCCCGGGTCAGACCAACTGTCGAGGGATTTTGCCTCGACGATTCCCTGCTCAAGTAGTTTAGGAAGCCATTCCGTCACTTCGATCGAACTCTTGGGTTTGTCGCTGCCACCGCGATGTCTTCTTGAAAAGCGCTTCATCATCTCGTTATCTCTCCTGGCTGCACACTCGCGGCCGCGCGCAGGCGCGGGGCGATTTGAACAACCGATTCTGTTTCAGCCAAACCCAGGGCGCCCAATCTTGGGCGATTCGAACCGAACTTCCGATTGCCGGACCACAATTGCAGTCTGGCTCCGGACTCCTCCGGTTCTACTCCGGGCCTACATCCACCACCGTCAATGCCAGAGCGCCGCTCTCGACGAGCATGGACGTCGCGTCTTGAATGACGTGCTGCAAGTCTCCGAGCAAACGGTCATGACTCAATACGGCCGATAGCTGTTGTTCTTGATTCGCGAATTCGAGCACAACGCCGCCGAATAACTTTCGATCGTTGCGCACATGCTTGACCACGCGATTCCATCGATCGACTGGAATCTCCAGTCGAAAATCTTTGAAGTCCCGCCAATCTTCTGGCAAGTCTTCTTTTTCCAAATAGACCACCACTTCCGTCGCGGCCTTGGCGCGTGTCACGCGCCAACTTCGATTCTGCGAGAGCAACATGAATTCTGTCTCCTCGCTGGTTATTCCGTCGCCGATACCGAGCCCGATGCGTCGGGCGAATCACTCGACGCCAAACCATCTTCCTCGACGACACGCAACTCGGCTAGAAAGGACTGGAAGAGCCCGTCCACTCGGGCTCGACTCATCTGTGCCGCCGCCTCGTCACTCTTTCCCAAGACATCCGACACTGCCAAGAGCGCGAGTGCTCCGGGCAACGCATCCGAACGCCAGCGAATCCAAGCCAACTCATCCAGATGACGAGACAGCAATTCCAGATCGGTTTCTTTCGTGAGGGCTTCCGTCGCCAGGCCGAGCCATACCTCAATCGCGTTCGCCCGCGGCCCCGCATCAAGATCATCGGTATCGGCTCGCCCCTTTTCCATCCACTCACCAACCCACGCGGTTCTCGGAGGCCACGGACCCAGACTCCCGGCCCGGACTTCCTTCAATGTCTCCTCGAGCGCCTGGGAAGAATCGATCGACTGCGCATCATCGGCCAATGACTCGCGGACCAAATCTCCAGGCGTCGACTGCTTCTCGAGATCTTCCGCAAAAAGACGGCGACGCCATTCAACAAACGCCGAGGGCAGAGGACGATCGATAGGTTGGGCCAGACTGGCGCGACGGACCAGCGCACGCAGCGCATCGCGGTCGACGTCGAAAAGCCGCTGTTGCTTGCCCCCGGTCAAACTGCGAAGGAAGCCGCGTACCTTGGTGCGGCCGGCGTTGTAGATCTTGAAATCGAGGATGCCACGTCCTTCGTCGAAGCGAATTTCGAAAAGACGTGCCCCACCGCTCGGGTGACTTTCGACGAGATACCCCACGCGTGCGCCGCGAAAATCGGGCGTCGAAACATGTGCCGCTTCGAAACGATCATTCGCTTGGTTGAAGCGTCGAGTCGGTGTCGGCGCGGACGATTCGACGTCGGCGACTGGACTCGAATTCTCGTCGGCCACAATGCCCTGCGAATGGAGGCGGTGGCGCGCACGGCGAAGCGCCTTTCGAGGCAGTTTGGGAATTCCCGCATCCGAAATTCCGAGCACGATCTTCGCGCCGGGATCCGACTGGCTCCAACCCTCGATCAACTCGGTGGCGGCCTCGGGTTCTTCCGTCAGAATCCAGACGAGTAACTGGCCGGCATCCTCGGGGGAAAGCTCATCCAGTAGACGATGAGGATCGCCGTTCGCGGGGCGAATTTGATCCGCCAATTCAGACAGCTGACAGGCGGCACGTTCGAGGCTCTCAGGCAGGCTCATGGGTTGATTCTCAATTCATCCGCAGACAGTTCATCAGGAGGGCGCGTGTGGATCGAGCAATCGTTTGTGCTCGTCCATCGCAAACCGGTCCGTCATCCCTGCAATGTAGTCCGAGATGGCCCGCGGGAGTCCTTCTCGCCCAAACCGCGCACGAACGTTGCTGGGCAAGAGAGTCGGGTCATCCAAGTAGGTTCGAAACAGGTCTCCCACGATCCACTCGGCCTTCCGGGTTCGCCGGAGCACGTGCGGATGATGGTAGAAGTTTTGCGAGAGAAAACTCTTCAACTCGCGTTTTGAAAGATCGATTTCTGTGGAGAAACCAACCAGCGAATCCGGGCGACTACGCAGCTCAGCTAGGGAGCCAGGCGGGTCGAGATCGAGTCTTCGGCTGGTTTCGGCAATCAGATCGCCGATGAGAGTATCGCCTAGCGCCGCGATTGTCTGCGCCCTCACCACGTCGGGCGAAGTTCCCTCCGAAATAGGTCGCCGCCGCTGCTGCGCCGTCTTCCACAGCGACATCTCGTCCACCGACTCGATCGACAACACGCCAGACCGCAATCCATCATCGAGGTCGTGATGCAGATAGGCGATTTCGTCCGCTGAGTCAGCCACCTGGGCCTCGAGCGAGCGCTGAGCGTAGATGGGGGGCAGTTCGACCGGGTGGGGCCAATGGCATCCATGCTTGAGAATGCCTTCTCTCGTTTCCGACGTGAGGTTCAGCCCGTTCCAATCAGGGTATCGATCCTCAAGCAGGTCGACGATCCGCAGACTCTGACGATTGTGGTCGAAACCGCCATCGTCCTGCATGCATTTGGACAGAACGGCTTCTCCGGCATGTCCGAAGGGCGTGTGGCCGAGATCGTGAGCGAGCACGATGGCTTCGGCGAGGTCCTCACACAGACGTAGGGCGCGGGCGATGGTTCGCGCAATCTGCGCGCCTTCGATCGTGTGGGTCAATCGGTTGCGATAATGATCATTCTCGATATGAACGAAGACCTGGGTCTTGAATTCGAGCCGCCGAAAAGCCCGCGCATGCACGATTCGGTCTCGATCGCGCTGGAATGCGCTTCGGTAGGCATGCGGCGGCTCGGAAACAAGTCGGCCCGCGGAGTCCCCGGAGCAGGCCGCCCAGGGAGCCAAGCTCTTGCGCTCTTCTTCTTCGAAGCCCTCTCGGGTTCGCCATTGCCAAGCCATAGCCGTTGTTCCCTATTCCTCTCGTCCAGCCTCGCGAAGCAGATCGCGCATGGTGGATCGTGACTTCGCGTCGATATCGTCGAGTGCCGGCTGGGAAATTTCCATCAGCGTCTCCGAACTTGGCTGATCGGCCCCCACTAGTACCAGGTACAAAGCGATCCCGGCCACCAGTAAAGCACCCAAGCCGATGATCCATCTTGTACCGAACATGCTGAAATACCCCCTATCCTGGAATCCCGAGAGCGCGAACGATTACCCGCGTTTGCGACCCTCGATCCAGACTCGAAGCGGCATCATTTGAGGTTCTGAACCGCATGCCGCCGGATGGTTCATCGACGTGTTGGACTTCCGGTCTGGCCGCCTCGACTCGCCGGCCGCCAAACTCCCTGGGGGGTCTTCGACGCAAAATTACGGCCGGGTGCCGAGCCTGTCAACCAGTTCCAATCCGGTCACCCCATTCCGATCACGCAATTGAAAAACGGCCCGCTAATCTGCCGCGATGACAATACTCAGGCCGCTCCCCGATCGACTTCTTCTTGGTCCCGGACCTTCGAATGCTCACCCGAGCGTCCTGGAGGCCATGAGCCAACCCCTCATCGGCCATCTCGATCCCGATTTCATCGCCTTGCTGGATCGATTGAAGGACGGACTGCGGACGCTCTTCGGGACTTCTAATGCGATGACACTTCCACTCTCGGCGACGGGCAGCGCGGGGATGGAAGCCGCCCTCTTCAACCTTTTGGAACGCGGCGATCCCATTGTCGTCGGCGTCAATGGCGTCTTCGGGGTTCGCATGGCGGAGGTCGCACGTCGCGCGGGTGCCGAGGTCACAACCGTCGAAGCCACCTGGGGCACTCGCCTCTCCGATTCACAGATGTCGGACGCCATCGCGCGGGTGCGACCGAAAGTGGTCTCCTTCGTTCATGCGGAGACTTCCACAGGCGTTTGTCAGCCGGTGGAGGGAATCGTTTCGGCGGCGAAAGAGGTTGATGCGATGGTCGTACTCGATTGCGTGACGTCGCTGGCTGGGCGTCCGGTGAAACTCGATGAGTGGGGGATCGACGCCGCCTATAGCGGGTCGCAGAAATGCCTTTCTTGCCCGCCCGGACTCTCCCCAGTTTCCTTCTCGGATCGAGCGATTGAACTCGTCCAGTCGAGAAAGTCACCGGTGCAGAGTTGGTTTCTCGATCTCTCTCTACTAGCCGGTTATTTCTCCGGGGCAAAGCGCGTCTACCATCACACGGCCCCGATCACCGCGATTTTTGGTCTCGCCGCCGGCGTGGACCGCGCACTCGAAGAAGGACTCGAAGCTCGTTTCGAACGACACTCGCAAGCGGCACGGCATCTCATCGAAGGCCTCGAGCCTCTCGGCTTCAAACCGCTGGTCGACGCGGCAGACCGACTGCCGATGTTGACCTCGGTTCGCCTCCCCGACCGGATCAACGGAACCGGTGAGGCCGCCGTCCGAACACGGCTGCTCAGCGAGTTCGGCATTGAAGTCGGCGCCGGCCTCGGCCCCCTCACCGGCCAGATCTGGCGCATCGGGCTGATGGGCGAAAATGCCCGAACCGAGACGGTCGATTATCTACTCGACGCCTTGCGGAAGATTCTCCACTAAGCCGGTTCGCCGAATAACCCGATCACCGAACGCCCAATGTGCGTGCCTTGCGCGATTCGCCGTTAGGCGCGCAGCGTGCTCCCGAAAAGCTCAAACGTCCGCCGCCACGCATCCTTGGCGGAAGCTTCGTGATACGTCGGACGCTGATCACAATGGAATCCGTGATCGGCCTTGCTGTAGACATGCACCTCGTGTGCGATGCCAGAGCTCTCGAGCGCGTTGCGGATTTCTTCGACGCGCTGCTGCGGGATCAATGCATCCTTCCCACCGAAATAGCAATGGATCTTCCCACCGATCTTCGGTGTTCGTGTCACCGTCGATACGGCACCGCCGGGCCCCTCTGCCGCTGAAATACCCCCGCCATAGTAGGCGGCCGACGCAACCACATCCGTCTCGCAGGCGGTGAGATACGCCATGTGTCCACCGATACAGAATCCCATGGCACCGAGCCGGTCGCCCAGCACATCATCTCGCCCGCGCAGATAGGCGATTGCATCTCTCGCATCGCTGATCATCTGATCCGCAACCAGCTGATTAAGTTGCTCCATCCCCGCGGCCATTCCCGCATCGTCGTAGGCGAGCTGCATGCCCGCTCCTGTGCGATGAAAATAGTCGGGAGCAAGCGCCACATAGCCTTCTTGTGCGACTCGACGAGTGACATCCTGGATATGATCGTTGACACCGAAGATTTCCATGAAGACCAACACCGCAGGATGCGGGCCATCGCCTTCGGGCAAGGCTAGGTAGCCGCCCATCGTCTCGCCCTTCGACGTCTTCACTTGAACTTCACGCGCTTGCGCACTCATGGAATCGTTCCTAAACGGCCGGTTGTTTGCGCCAGCCCTGTGGAGACCTAACGCAGGTTGTCGAAATGTTGTTCGACGACCTCGCGCCAGGCGGGTTGATTTTCTTGATGTGGATGATGCTCCGCGTCGGGGAGCCTTCGACACGTAACATTGGGAATGTGCTGTTCAAAGAGATCTGCGCCGGGCGAAAAATCCGTATCATGTTCACCCACGAGTACGAGGGTCGGTGCCTCAATCTCCTTCAGTCGATCGACCAGGGAGCCCGAATCAAAGAAGCCTTCACCCGCGCCGCGAAAGCTCGCCGGCGTCATCGCGCGAAGTCGTCTGCGATGGTGAAGCCAGTAGCTTTCGCCCCAACCGGCGATCGATTCGGAGCAGTTCTTTCGCGCGGCTTTCTCCATCAATTCCTGCAGCCCGTCGATGCCTCGCGCCTCCGCAATTTTCGCACCGATCTCGAAATTGGAACGGCTGAGGGTTTCGGGCAATTCTGGAGCCGTGCACATGAAGATGAGAGATCGAATGCGCTCCGGATGTGCCAGTGCGAAACGAAGCGTCAGCATGCCACCCATGGAGTGTCCGAAGAGATCGCAGCGCTCGATTCCAAGATGATCGAGCCAATCGACGAGATCTTTGACCATCTGCTCGAAACCCCAGCCATAAGGGCCCGGAGTCGCTTCAGAATCACCATGCCCACGCAGATCCGGCACCAACACCCGCCGCTTCTGCGCCAAACCCGGGATCACCTCGACAAAATCATCTCGATGTCCCGTGAATCCATGAATCAACACCAGGGGCAGCGCGCCGGGCGTTGTTCCCTCACCCGCCGACGCATCGATCCACGCGAACTCGCTCTCACCCACTCGGTCGCGACACGGCTCGCTCTCATCGACGCCAATGCGCAGCCCACTCGCCTTTGTGAAGTCTTTAATCAGGATGGAGTCTTTAACCGGCATGAAGCCTCACCCAATCACAAGGTTTCGAAATGATTTCCGCCTCGGCCATTGCGAGTTCGCGTAATCGATCATCGACCGACTCCCGTTCGCAGAGCTGGCTGGCCAGCTCAACATAAACCCCATGATGCCGCGCCTCGGAAACCAAAAGACTCTGATAGAGCTGCGCAAGCTCTTTTTCCTCGAGTCCGTCCGCCAAGATCTGAAACCGTTCGCAGCTGCGCGCTTCGATCAGCGCCGAAATCAGCAAGAGATCCATCAGCCGATCCGGCTCTTCCCGGCGAACCAATCCATGCAGCGCGATTCCATAGGGACTGGGGCGAAGTGACTCGTACCGCACACCGCGCTGATCGAGGAGCGCCAGAATCTGCTGAAAGTGATCCAGTTCATCACGAGCGAGTTCGGCCAGGGGCTCCTGCAAGAACCGATGGTGGGGATAAGAGAAAAGCAATTTGATCGCGGCGCCCGCGGCCTTCTTCTCGCAGTGGGCATGGTCGAGCAGTACCTCGTCGAGATGCTCTCTCACCCGGGGCAGCCAGTCCGTCGAGGTCATTCTAGTCAAATGCAACACGGCGGCGAAGTCTACCGCGAACCGGGACAGATGCTGCCCACTCAACCTGCTAGATTCGGACTCATGCGAACACGTGCATTGGGTCGCAGCGGCCTTCAGGTCAGCGAAGTCTCCCTGGGGTCCTGGCTCACCCTCGGCTCGAGAGTCGACTTCGCCCAAACCGACCAGCTCGTACGTCGCGCCTTCGATCTCGGCATCAACTTCTTCGACACTGCGGACGTCTACGCGCAGGGTGAAGCAGAGCGAGCGCTGGGCGAAAGCCTTCAGGGTTTGCCTCGCCACCAGATCGTCCTGGCCAGCAAAGCCTTCTTCCCGATCTCCGAGCATCCCAATGACCGAGGACTGTCTCGCAAACACATATTCGAGAGCGTTGAGGGCTCGCTTCGCCGGTTGAAGACGTCGTACCTCGACCTCCATCAATGTCATCGCGCAGATCCCGATGTCCCCGTGGAAGAAACCGTGCGCGCCTACGAGGACCTGGTTCGTCAGGGCAAGATTCTGTACTGGGGCGTGTCTATGTGGACGGCGGAACAAATCGAGGAGGCCTGCGCGCTCGCCGACCGATACGGCGGCTATCGACCCATTTCGAATCAACCGAGCTACTCGATGCTTCGCCGAGAAATTGAAGACTCGGTTCTGCCGACGAGTGAGAGCCTGGGCCTTGGACAGATTGTCTTCAGCCCTCTCGCACAGGGCGCCCTGACCGGAAAATACAGTGGTGGAGTCATTCCAGATCAGAGTCGCGCCGGAGACCCTGAACGAAATCGCTGGATGGCCCGTTACCTCGACAGAGAAGTTCTCGCGCGCGTCGATCGCCTGCGACCGATCGCCCATGACCTCGGCATCTCCATGGCACAGCTCGCACTGTCCTGGTGCCTGCGCAAACGCAATGTCAGCAGCGTGATCATCGGCGCGACCCGAGTCGAGCAACTCGATGATAATGCGAAGTGCTCGGGCTTCGAAATTCCACCCGACGCCCTGGCCATCATCGACGAGCTCTTCCCGAGCCGAGGCACCGGTGGGTGATATGACAGAAACTAAAGGAGTGAGTAGCCAAGATCCAATCAGGCTCTATACCCAGGCACTGAACTCCTACACGGAGAAGGTCGCCGCGGCGCTCGCACTCAAGGGGATGCCCTTCGCGCGCGTCGTCTCCGAGGAGCCGGAAGATGTTCAGCGCTGGAGCCCAATCGCACGAACCCTTCCGGTTCTGGAGATCGACGGTCGCCGCAAATCTGATTCGATCAAAATCGTGAAGTGGCTCGACGAACTTCATCCGAACCCACCACTGTTTTCAGGAGACCCTCGAATCGCGGAAGCCCAGCGCCACCTTGCCGAATGGTCCGACGACTCGTTCACCTGGTCCTGGAACCGCTGGAGAACCGCGCGCTATCCATAGCCAGGCGACGAGATTCCGCTCGACGATTCGCTCTTCAGCCGGATCAAGGGTCAGATTGGCCGGACCCTCGGCCACACGCCGAAATCTCGAGCCGACCTCCGTGAACTCGAGATCATCCGTGAACTCCAGGACCGAATGGACGACCTCGTGAGCTTCCTACGAGACCGACCCTTCTTCCATTCCGACGAACCTAGCATCGCCGACCTCTCCGCCTACGCGATGCTGGTCATCTTGAAGGGCGGCCCGATTCCCGTTTTCGCCGAAGCCATCGCCGAACGCCCCACCCTCGCCGCATTCCTGGACCGCGTCTCCGGCCGAATCAAATCCCTCGAACAACCCCAGGCCTAACGTCGCGCCGCAGGCGCCACCCCAGACCGAACGAAAGCCCACATCAGTGACTGTCATCAAACCCAACGTCCAGGGCGATTCGAGTGCGGTGTATTAGTGGTCCTCGCAGCAAACGACGATGAAGGCGTACTCCCGTACGCCGAGGAAGAAAGCGCAAAACGACCGCGAAGGCGCTGTGCTCGAATCGTCCTGGTGGCGTCCCCCAACGGGGATCGAACCCGTTTGCTCAGACGCAAAATGAGGCTTTAGTTGAGCTGCAACCTACTTAGATCCGGCTTCCGGCCGGCCCGCGGCAATTTGATCGGAATCGACGATCGTCTTATTGCAGCGCGCGGCGAGCCGTCAGCGGAACATTCCTGTAGATTACCAGTCGATTTACGTCCAAATGGAGACTCATCATGACGAACATCTTGACTATGCGTACTTTCTTCTCAGTGGCCTTATTGGCGATCTTCACTGTTGCCACAGCGTGCAGCGACGACGACATCGTGCATGCAGCTGCAGAGAAGGCTGAGCAGCTCGGCGCACAAGCTGAGGATGCCATCGTCCAACGTGCCCGTGCACTGGCCGATGACACTCGCGAGGGAGCGGCCGCCCAAGCGGAGGCGAACCAACGGGTTGCCGCAATCGGCCATCGTATGGGGCATGCTCTCGACGAGGAGGCCCGCGAACTGACCGACGCTATCCGAAGCGGCCGAGATGCGCTGGCGGCCGAAACGGCCCTCCTGACGGAAGCCGTCAAACAGGAAGCAAGTGAGCTGGCCAGGGCAGCGAGAGCTGGAGGGATTTCGCAGGCAGCAGGTGACGCTGGAGCAGCGGAGCAGGCAATCGATGCGCGCGGCGGGGTCGAAGGCGTCGCGAACGAACTCGAGAAGAACGTCGAACATTCGGCCGAAACCTACGATGAATCATATAACGCGGCTCGAAAGAGCGGGGAAAACGTGATCGAGGCGGGCGGTGAGGCGTACAACTCGGTGGTGGATATCCCGAAGGAACGAACAAGCGACTAGGGGGGCATGTGCCTCAAGTGGACCCGTCGGGGAGAGCACTCGCCATAGAGGCGCTCATGCCTCGATTGGCTCTGGATATGCCTTAGGGCCGGTCCTTTCCCGCGCCTAACAGCATAAATCTACGACCACGTGGCGGGCGCCGAGAGGGAGCGCGGGCTCATGGTCCTCGAGAGCCTTTCGTATTTTGAGGGGCGCGACGAGCAAGACTTGTGGGTGGATCTCTTCGATCCACACCCGAACCGCGAAGGGCACAAGGTCCTAGCGCGAGCCAGCGGTAAGACGCGGCATGCTCGACGTTCACTGACTTGAAAACTGTCCTTCATGAAGACGATGAGAGGCCGCTTCTGAGCGA
>LWDU01033333.1_pt2 | contig 139589 bp, 100 predicted proteins | sample 727161 | NCBI WGS metagenome assembly LWDU01 (sample SAMN04566230, study PRJNA314399) | hydrothermal vent metagenome | isolation source: deep sea hydrothermal plume seawater | place: Mexico: Gulf of California, Guaymas Basin | collected 2004-07-11
TTTTGGTTGCGGTCATGGATTTTTCTTCGTAGAATCAGACGTTCACAGTGATAACACCCATCACACCGGCGGGTCAAACTGTGCCCCGTCGGTGATCTACCCCACGTAACAACTTTGAACTTGGCGATAGAATAGATGATACTCCGTTTTATACCCTTTTGTTGCCTACTGCTATCTACCTTGGCAACTACTTTGTGCAGTGCGGCAAAACCTAACGTATTATTCATCGCGATTGATGATCTCCGTGCTGACCTTGCCTGTTACGGCAACCCTCAAATAATTTCTCCAAATATCGATGCTTTAGCAACCTCCGGCACCCTGTTTAACCGTGCATACTGTCAACAGGCGGTTTGCAATCCTTCCCGCAGTTCGATGCTCACCGGACTAAGGCTCGACGATCTCAAAATCTGGGATCTACCAACCCACTTCCGGCAACGACGACCAAATGCGATCACGCTTCCCCAGATGTTCTTGAACAACGGTTATCACACACAGTGTATTGGTAAAATTTTCCACAACTGGCGACAAGACGTATATAAAGGAGATCGTGTTTCCTGGTCAGTACCAGAAATGATGCATTATAATTCTCACGGTAATGACAAGGCGATTGTCGCCGGCGAGTTGCCACCTGATCTGTCTGACGTTCCAAAATGCGAGATTCGAGACGTACCCGATAACGCGTATTTTGATGGGCGGGTGGCGGAACATGCCGTCCAGGCCCTGCAAGCAATTCAAAATAGACCTTTTTTTCTGGCCGTTGGATTCTGGAAACCCCATTCGCATTTCAACGCACCTAAGAAATATTGGGACCTGTATGATCCAGCTAGCATCCAGCTTCCAGCCAATCAAAAGCCTCCCACCGATGTACCTCTAATCGCCTTACATGACAGCCGAGAAATACTCCGCTCCTACACCAATTCGCCCAATCAGTATCCAACAGACCAGCAAAGCCGTGAAATGCGGCGGGGCTATTACGCCAATATCTCGTATATGGACGCGCAAGTTGGGAAAGTCCTCTCCGAGTTGGATCGACTTGATCTGCGCAGTAATACGATTATAGTACTCTGGTCGGACCACGGATTCCACCTTGGAGAAAAAGGGCTCTGGGCGAAAACATCTAATTTTGAACTAGATGCGCGTGTGCCTTTGATCATTTCCACTCCCCAATACAATAAATTCCAACGAACGAATTCACTAGTGGAATTGTTGGATATCTATCCGACACTCGCGGATTTGTGTAACTTACAACCGCCGCCTGATCTCGCGGGCGAAAGCTTGGTTTCCATCCTGAAAAATCCCCGTAGTACAGTGAAAGATCTTGCCTTAACTCAACATTGCCGGCCCGCCTACCCAGCCAATGGTGTAGACCCAGAGGCAATTGGCTATTCCATTCGTACCGACCGCTATCGCTATACCGAATGGCGCGATTTTCAGTCCGGGAAGGTCCTTGCTCATGAACTATACGATCACAAAAGAGATCCACATGAAACCCATAAGTTAGCTGAGGCATTACAAACGTTGGTCCACTCACCACAGTTACAGGAATGACGTTTTCAAAACCCACAAGTCCTAATGATTTTGTTATCGGCCATATCGTCACAAAAAGCAACTCATCATACAAAATAGAGTAGCTCCAAATCACGTACGAAACGCCGCCGCTGGCGTATAATACAGGCGTTAACTTTTTACTCGTAAAATACTTGGCAACTTATGCGAATACTAATATCACTATATTTTTTGTTGATCTCCCTTCTATGCTCAGGTACGTTACAATCTGCCGACAAACCCAATTTTCTCGTCATCATGGTCGACGATATGGGTTATTCCGATCCCCAGTGCTTTGGTGGCGAAATTGACACGCCCCATCTGAATGACCTGGCCGACGGTGGACTGCGTTTCACCCAGTTCTACAACTGCGCCCGCTGCTGCCCCACGCGAGCCAGTCTGCTAACCGGTTCCTACCCACACCGAGTTGGTCTGGCACGTAACGGTAAAACGCTCGCCGCGACCGCGCCCACCCTAGCCGAACTTCTAAAGCCCGCAGGATACCAAACGGGGATGACCGGTAAGTGGCACCTCTCCGAATTGGCACCCACCACTGACAGCCAACAACGCATTCGCTGGATGGATCACCAACACAATCTGGGAATCCCCTTCGCAGATCCAGCCTCCTATCCCCGCAAACGCGGGTTTGACCATTACTACGGAGTGATCTGGGGCGTCGTCGACTATTTTGATCCCTTCAGTCTGGTTCACGGACAAAACGAAGTTAAAGACGTCCCGGACGATTTTTATCTGACCGATTCCATCACCGACTATTCGATTGATTACATCCATGCTTTCAATAAAAACAACGAGAAACCCTTTTTTCTTTACGTTGCTTATACCGCGCCACACTGGCCATTGCATGCTAAACCCGACGTCATAGAAAAATACAAGGGAAAATACGATGCGGGATGGAATGCGTTAAAAGCCGACCGCTTTCAGCGGCAAAAAGATATGAAACTGTTCCCGCAGAACACCCCTATCGATCCGGTAATTGATCGAGGTAATTCATGGGATGATCTCACCGCGGCAGAAAAGTCGTATCAGTCCAGAAAGATGGAAGTACACGCAGCAATGATCGATAGTGTCGACCAGGGAATTGGGCGTATTATCGATACGTTGAAGGCGACGGGGGAGCTAGAAAACACGGTTATTTTCTTCCTCTCGGACAACGGGGCATCACCAGAAATCCCCGGATATGCCGGCTATGATCGAAACGGGCAAACCCGTGATGGTAAAATTGCCCATCGCGAGCGTGAGCTGAAACTACCGGAGCATCTCAGTAAACTCGGATCTGCTGAAAGCTATACTGGCCTCGGACCGGCTTGGGCCAATGCAGCCAACAGTCCCCTTCGATATTGGAAAAAAGAAAGTTTTGAGGGTGGCTGTCGAACTCCCTTGATCGTGCACTGGCCCGCTGGACTCGGCGGCAAGGCGGGTAAAATCACCTCTAACATCGGTCACGTTATGGATATTGCGCCGACCTGCCTGGAGTTAGCCGAAGCGAGACAGGATGCTTCGTTCAGCATGGATGGGGAGAGTCTGGTTGGGTTACTACAACGAAGCGAAGTCAATCAAGATCGTATGCTTTACTTTGAACATATGGGGGGACGAGCCGCTCGATATCGACAGTGGAAGATCTCTGCCCTCTCCGGCCAACCTTGGGAGTTGTTTAATATTCAACAGGACCCAGCAGAGACGACCAATCTGGCGATCCAGCAACCAATCCGCCTAGAGGAGCTTTCCTATCGCTGGCATGATTGGTTTAAGACGATGCCCTCCGCACCTAAAACTTCATCCAAGTCAGCAACCGCACCAATCGCCAACCGCGCGCTTTCTCTCTCGTGCACCGCTTCATCAGGACAACGGGATGGGGTGCTGTTTGCCTTGGGAGGTAGCCAACATGGAGTTGCGCTGCACATCAAACAAGCCCGGCTTACCTTCAGCGTCCGCAGCAACGGCGAATTGAAGTCGATCTCTTCCCCGACCGTCGCAAAACAGGGACCCCTTGTTATCGAAGCAACTCTTGCCAAAGACGCAAAGATGACACTTGAAATCAACGGAATGATCGTAGCTACAGGGCAGGCGGATGGTCTGATACCAGTTCAGCCACAGGATGGCCTAAGTGTTAACGACGACGATCAAAGTAATGTTGGCAACTACGGCGACCCGTTCCGCTATGCAGGAAAGGTGACCCAGGTCCGGATTGGCCCTCTTAAACGATCGACAAAAGAGGCCCATCGATCCAACAACGAACAAAAACACGCTCCAAACTTTATAGTTATCCTGTCAGACGATCAAGGTTGGGGAACCACATCGATCCCGTATGATCCTCGAATCAAGCAATCCAAAAGTGACTTTTTTCAGACCCCCAATATGGAACGACTGGCCGCTGTCGGCATGCGATTTACTCAGGCCTACTCAGCCCATACTAACTGTTCGCCATCCCGCGCGGCACTGCTTACTGGTATCAGCCCAGCGGCGTTGCACTTCAGCGACATTGTCGATCGTAATACTGGAAAATACTACATCGGTAACCGCTTAACCCCGCCTGCCCATGTCAATCATCTGGACTCAGGCACGGTAACAATTCCTGAGCGGCTCAAAGCATATAACTCCGCTTACATGACTGCACATTTTGGTAAATGGCATCTCAACGGCGGAGGCCCGCAAGCACACGGTTTCGACACGGGCGACGGTGCCACCGGAAATCGTGAGGGTGGCTTAAAGACAAACCTGCCGGACGACCCGAAAAGGGCTTACAGCATAACTCGCTCGTCGATTGACTGGATGAACAAGCAGGTTTCCCGAGGTAGTCCTTTCTATTTACAGGTTTCGCATTATGCAACCCATTTGGGTTATCAATCAAAACCGGAAACAACCGCTCAACTCAAATCTCGCAAACCGGGAAAACGCCATGATAACGTCAAGTTCGGTGCCATGATCGAAGACCTAGACACATCGTTGGGTCAGCTGTTAGATGCCGCTGATCAGTTGGGAATTCTGGACAATACCTATATTATTTATACCGCTGACAATGGTACTTACCCCACGACTGACCCCGAAAATATCAATGGCCCCCTACGCGGCAGTAAGGCCACTTTATGGGAGGCGGGTGTGCGGGTGCCCATGATGATTTCCGGTCCTGGGATTAAAGCAGGCAGCCTTTCACGTCAGAAAGCCGTTGGCTATGACATTCTCCCAACCATCTGTGACATTGTGGGCATCCACGATCTTGATGAGAGAGTCGAGGGCGGAAGTCTACTCCCGGCGTTGTACGAAACCGGTCCAGTTACCCGACCTCGTGATGAACTCTACTTCCACTGGCCACACTATCAACACCAGAAACTGAGCAAACCTGATTCGACAATTATTGACGGCGATTACAAACTGCATTACTTCTGGGAATCTGGGGAAATGCAATTGTTCAATCTCGCCGATGATCTGGCAGAGACCAATAATCTGGCAGAGACCAATCCGAGAAAAGCTGCCGAAATGAATACCAAGCTCAAGCAATATCTAAAAGACATCAAGGCCCAACTGCCAACGCCCAACAAGACTTACACACCACAGAACGACCCGGTACTGCAAGGTCGCCAAAACATGTCAGGCTCACCTCCTAATATCATCTTGGTCATGGCAGACGATTTGGCATGGATGGACCTAGCTTGTCAGGGTAACCCTTTAGTGGAAACGCCGCATCTTGACAAATTCGCCAGCGAAGGGATTCGTTTCACTAGCGCTTATGCCGCCGCGCCCGTTTGCTCGCCGACTCGTGCGGCATTAATCACTGGTTTAGCTCCAGCTCGACTTAGAATCACTAACCACATTCCCGACCGTCCACAGTTTACACCTGACGGCGCCACATATACCGGGGCACAAATGTTTGATTATCTTGCTCCATCCTATACAACCATTGCCGAACGACTTAAAGCGACCGGCTACGCAACTGGTTTTTTTGGCAAATGGCATATTGCGGGTACGGACGTTGGCCCCCTAGGGCGGGGATCCGCAAAATACTATCCAGAGAACCAAGGGTTTGATGTCAACATTGGCGGCTGTATTTATGGCGGCCCCCCGACCTTTTTCGATCCCTATCGAATCCACAACCTTACAAATCGCAAAGAAGGTGAGTACCTACCAGATCGCTTGGCCGACGAGGTCTGCCAATTTATCGATAAGGCGGACGACTCACCATTTTTCACTTGTCTCTGGAATTACTCCGTTCACTGGCCGATGGAAGCCCCCGACCACCTACTAAAAAAATACGAATCCAAAACCGGCCCAGGACTCAATGACACTCGTTACGGTGCCATGATCGAAGCGTTGGATGCCTCTTTTGGGAAAATTATGGCTCATTTAGACAAACGCGGTTTGCGAGATAACACGCTTGTTATCTTTACCTCTGACAATGGCGGCTTCGCAGGCGTGTCTGACAACCGGCCATTGCGGGAGTCCAAGGGACATATCTATGAAGGCGGCATTCGGGTTCCCCTAATGATTCGGTGGCCCACCGTCATAAGTCCTGGCCAACTCAATGACACTCCGGTGATTAGTATGGATTTCTTCCCGACAATTCTTGATGTCTGTAAGTTAGAGGCGGAGCCTCTTTGTGATGGCGTCTCGTTAACCCCATTGTTTAACAACAAACAAATTGACAGGTCCAGCATATTCTTTCACTTCCCGAACTATGCGTGGCATCGTAGTAATTCACTTGCTGGTGCCGTACGCAGCGGGGACTACAAATTGATCCGTCACTACGCAACCGGTGAGATAGAGCTTTACAATGTGACTGAGGACATAAGTGAAACCAATAATTTGTCCTCGACGCGGGCCAGACTAGCCCAACGTCTTAATGCTGACCTCAGTGAATGGCTATTGAAAACCAACGCCGCGATGCCGCGCAAATTACCACTCGAGTAACACATGAACACCACCAAAACCGTCGGAAATAATGACTTTCAATTCGAAGCCAACTCGCAATGGGCTCAACGACCCGCCGGAGTCAACTGGCGGGATGTTGTTGCAGTTCATTTTACGGCTGAAAACGATGTCTACGTATACAACCGCGGCGACCGGGAGATGATCTATTTCTGCTCACAGGGGAATTACTTGGGTGACTGGGGTGAAACAGATTTCGCCCGTCCGCACGGACTGACAATTTCCAAACAAAATGAAGTTTTCTGCACAGATGACTTTGCACATACGGTTACTAAATACGATTTGCAAGGAAATTTATTGCTCGCCTTAGGTACACGAGGGTGCAAATCTGAAACCGGTGCAGTGGACGTCGACTATAGAAAGATTAAGTATTCCGCGGGGCCGTTTAATTATCCAACAAACTTAGCAATCGCTAGTGACGAAAGCTTTTACGTTTCCGATGGGTATGGGAATGCGCGTATTCACCACTTTGCGGCAACGGGAGACCACCTCCGCAGCTGGGGAGATCCCGGCACGAGGCCTGCTCAATTTGCCGTACCTCATGACATCCGAATTCATGAAAACGGCGATATTTGGGTTGCCGATCGAGAAAACGACCGCATCCAAATTTTCAGTCCTTACGGAAATTTCATTCGTTTACTTGACGGACTTGCGCGACCCGCTTCGTTCGACTTCGGCCCAGATGGAGAAATCTATGTCTTTGAGCTGGGTTATCGCGCGGGCATGTTCCCCGGCAATGAACCACCATCCGACGCCGCATCGGGTGGCCGCTTGACCGTGATCAACGAGCGAGGTGACGTCCTATGCCGAATCGGCGGAGGCAATGCTACGGACGGAGCGGGGGACTTTTATGCCCCTCACAATGTGCGTGTAGATGCCGTTGGCGACCTTTACCTAACCGAAGTTGTCTGGGCTGCTGGTGGAGATCGAGGACTTGCTCCACAAGGCTGCTCCGCACTCCAAAAACTCACTCGCATCTAGCTCCGCAAACTCGCTTTACCAAAAGGAAATTCATAATGATCTTCCAATCTGACTTCCTCATCGACCTTACTCGTCGTATCTTCCAAGCCGTTGGCTCAAACGACGATGAGGCAGAAGTCGTTGCCCAACGCCTGGTCAACGCCAATCTTTCAGGTCACGATTCACACGGTGTCATCCGCATTCCCACTTACATTAAATGGATCAAAGAGGGCAAAACACTTCTCAATCAAACAATCGATATTGAAACCGACAACGGATCCATGGTTGTCGTCGACGGCAAATTTGGTCTTGGCCAATCTATCGGGCAGCAAGCCATGCAATTGGGTATCCAACGAGCGCGGGAATATGGTGTCGCAGTTATAGCTCTAAAAGACAGCGCGCATCTCGGGCGAATTGGCGATTGGGCGGAAATTTGTACCGAGGCGGGAATGGTGTCCGTTCATTTTGTGAATACCAGTGGGATGGGAAATCTCGTGACTCCTTATGGTGCTATCGAGCGACGACTTTCAGCCAATCCGTTTGCCGCAGGCGTGCCTACCCAAGGCGACTTCCCGTTGATTCTTGACATGTCCGCCTGCACCATCGCGGAAGGGAAGATTAGGGTCGCTCTGCACGCCGGGAAACAGGTTCCGAAAGGATGTATTATTGACAGTGAGGGAAACCCAACGACAGATCCAAAGATCTTCTATGGCCCTCCCGCGGGATCGATTCTGCCGATTGCGGGGCACAAAGGATACGCGCTTAGTATGATTATTGAAATGTTTGCAGGAGCGCTTACAGGAGGTTCATGCACGAATCCAGCACGAGCGGATCGACTCAGCAACGGGATGTTGTCCATAATAATGGATCGTAGCAAACTGCAAACCGAAGACTATTTCTTCAACGAAGTTCAACGGTATTGCGACTACGTACGCAGCGCCAAGCTAATAGACGAAGATAACCAGATCTTGATGCCAGGTGAAATCGAACATAACACCCGCACCAAACGCCGTATCGAAGGTATTGAATTATCCCAAACGACGATCGATATGATTCAAGATACTTGTGATTCACTCGGTCTCGATCTAATACTAACCGCCTAGTACACAACCATGCCTAGATTAGTTCACCTGTGTTTATTTACTCCACACATACCCGCTGGCTGTTGGAGCTCTTCTATATCCTACCGGTGCGTTTGATCCTGCGGGTAGGTGCAAGGAAATATGGTCCGTTTGAGTCCATTTCCAGAGAGGTAGCAAATGGGGCCCGGATTTTTTGGAAATCCAAAAAGATTGCCCGCCAATTTGCAATTCAAGAGTTTCCTCGTCCGCTCGACTAAGCGCGTAGAACATAGGTGTTTGAATTTTTTCCGACGGGGAGAGTTCAAAGGACTGACTAGAACTCCCACCGGATTGGGATGGATTGAAGTAAACGGGAACGGGAAGATTGAGCCTGCTATCGTTTAAGTCCAGCTTATACATGATCTGGTTGTACTCATAACCAGGCGTCGGATGTGGATTGCCGGAAAAACTCGTGGTGTAAGTACCTTCGAAGAAGATAACACGACCACCCTCTGCGTCAAACATCGGGTGCTGCTTGGGATTGTAGAAGCTATAATTGTCATGCGTGATGATTCGCCGCGCGTATTTCCAAGGGCCAGAAGGCGTTGGGGATTCTGCGAACCAAACCTCACCCAGCATGCTGCGCCCCAAAGACTGACTGATAATCATTACATATCTACGGCGGTAGGCATTGTAATAGACGCTGCCGTTATGAGAATAAATTAGTTTGCCAGTTTCAATGTCAATTAAGCCAGGCATTTCCTTAGGAGCGAGTTTGCCAGCCTGAATAAGTTTCTGAGCAAGATCCACACTTAATACGGGACCGGTTGTCGTCCATTTAAACGAGAGTTCCTTGTTGTTGTTACGCCGAACTTCGGGGAGTGATTTGGTAGATTGGATAAGGCAAGTAAAAGCTTCGTAACGGGTAGGGTCCAAAATATCCTTGGCCGTTGCCGGCACTCGTGTGTTCGGCATACCACCTGCAAAGTATAAATACTGCCCATCCCTGTCACGATGCCTGAAGGGGTGACCATGGGGAACCACTTTTTGAGAATCCGGGAATGTCATACGATGTTCCCAGATTTGTTTGGCTAAATTGAATTCCACTATGCCACGTTCATAGATGTGTAAAGGAGCTTCGACTTTCACATACATCCCAAAAAGCCGGGCCGACTTCCCCTTCTCTTCGATTTTCATCAGGCAATCCAACCAAGTTGGGCCCTTGCCCGGCATCTTGCAGGTCTCCTTTGCAAAACCCTTTTCATTGATAAAATAATCCAGATCAATGGCAATGTGCGGATCTAAACCACCTTTGCTAGGGAGTTTAGAACGTGCACCTGGAACATGGAAATTGCCCAAAGGATATTCCGCTCTATTGGTGTCACCCCAAAACCAATAGAGCGTGTCGCCAATCGTTTCCGTTAGGACGCTATCGCTACCAAGAACACCACCCGGTAAATTCTCCCGCACTGGAATGTCGAGTCCCAACAAACGACTGTCGCGGTATTTCCCCTGGCCCGTAACCCGGTAAAGCCGTTCCGCTACGTTGATCCGCCGGAGTTTCAAAGTGACAGTGCCACCGGCTTGAACTAAAATCGATTGACCACGATAGCCAAATGCGTCTTTAGGAAACTCATAACCGTGACTGAATACATGAAAAAATACCCGTCGATTCATCATTCCCGCTTCAGCGAATGCAATCACGCCCTGACTGTCTGTAATAAAACGGCGATGATTGACAGTCGTCAGTCGGACTAACGGGATACCTCGCTCTGTTTGCTCGTCGATGACGCGAATCGTCATGTATTGGTCAGCACCTCTGACGCTAGATAAGCTGTGTGCAAACAAAATGCACGTCGCAATAATATAAAACCGAAGCATCATGCGAACCTTGATGTAAATTTAGGGATATTAGTCGTTGATTGTAACCTACCACGTATGACCTCGCGATTGTCAAGGAAAGTCGTACCCTATTTATGAATCGTATCCCCCGTGGTATTATTAAAATCAACGGGTATTACAAGGAGTCACGTCAGCGTTTGACTAATTATTGCGAATTCATTTTTTTCAGGACTCAGAAATGACGCGCCCTCCCAAGATTAAGGATGCTTCCCGTCGCGTTACGAGGCCCTTGTTTTTAAAAACAGTTCTATGTGTTGTCATTTCCCTTCTCGCCGGTAAAACGATAATTGACCTGTCCCGACACGATACTACGGCTCTAGATTTGCGCCAGATCGATGCCGCTTCCGCTGCAGCCTACCAAAAACTTTTAAAGGAGGCCAACTTGGAACTGTTTGAAGGACCGCTGCATGAACCAAGCGACCCAAACCGCATATGCCAAGCCGATTCACCCAACCCTGTCGGGTTTTCCGGAACTGCGACTCTCGAATTACGTGACCATATCAGTGTGGAATTGACTATTTCCGACTGCCATCCCTGCCGCTGGCCAGTAAAACCAAGCGAAGACATTCCCGCGTACGCGTTACTCGATGTGAAGTCGAGCGATAACCTTTCTTTTTCAATTGAGTCATATGTGGGCGGTGATGGCGAACGTTCTTCCGGAACATTTCGGGTCCTTCTGCCAACACACGAGGGCAAACGCCTGCGGATTCTGAAAATGATTCGACAGATCGGCGAATACGGTGCTACCCCGAATCGAGCGGAATTCAACGATGTGTTAACAAAGCTACTGGCCTCAGCTCATAACTCAATCGCCGAGTCGGAGGCACTACGTTTAGGGACACTTCTGTGCAGGTCCGTAGATGCATCACTGAATACAAATTAATCATAGTCGTGAACCACTCTTACCCCAGATCGACGGCTCGCGTCGTAGAGTTCTGGACTATCTAAGATTGACTCCCACCGATTTGCAATTATTCCTTTGATATCTCACCGCCAATAGACTGCTAACGCAATTTTTGTACCGGCTTGATCGTGGCGTCCGCTTTGATTGAATTCATCAACGCTTTTAGCATTTCCACTTTCCGGGGGTGTTTGGCAGCCAGGCTATTTGTCTCCCCAATATCGCGGTCCAGGTTGTACAATTCTTCAACGAGGGGGCGTTCCATATCCCGCGCATAACCGTAAACCTTTTGATCCGCTACCAGATATTTCCATTTCCCCTGTCGCACACCATTGCCTTGATAGTAGAAATTAGTCCTGTTGCCCTGTTTATTCGTTCCGAGCAATAAACCCGTTTGGTCAACGCCATCGATCTTGCGGTCGGTGGGAACATCAAAACCGGCGAGACTCGCGAACGTCGGCATGAAGTCTACCGTCGCAAAGAGTGCGCCCGACGTTTTGCCCGCCGTTACCCTGCCCGGCCAGCGGACGATACAGGGTGCGCGAGAACCACCCTCATAGCAGGATCCTTTCCCGTTTCGTAAAGGCCCTGCCTCGCCCCAAAAGATCGAGCCCTCCGGATGACCTTTTTTGTTGTTCGTATAGGCTGGTTGATTCCAGGGACCATTATCCGTTGTGTAAATTACGATGGTGTTATCACGCAGGTTCAGTTCGTCGATCGTGTCGAGTAGACGTCCCGTTTCAAAATCGAATTCCTCAACTACGTCCCCATACAGTCCGCCATCGCTTGTCCCACGAAAATCCTTCGATGCATCGATGATGGTGTGCATCATTGTATGAGCAACGTACAGAACAAACGGTTTGTTAGGATCACGTACACTTTTCAGATATTCAATGGCCTTATCCGTATAGAGTGTGGTCAGGCTTCCCATATCCGTGGTCGAACCCGCCGCGGTGTTGTTCTCGTGGAAAGTAACCTTTCCACCATCATTAGCTCCCAACGCACCAAAATAATATTGAAATCCCTGCGCGTTAGGCATGCGTTCGACAATCGCCTTGCGATTGGAAACATCCCATTTACCTATACAGGCCGTTTGATAACCTGCTTGGGTTATCAACTCCGCCCAGGTGATTTCCGAGGCTGGCATGCCCCAACCCAAACTTCTAAGCGGGTACCGACCGGTCAGCAGCGCGGATCGCGAGGGCCCACAGACGGGCTGAGCGTAGAACTGAGTGAACCGTGTCCCCTCGAGGGCAAGTTGGTCCATGCGGGGTGTTTTATTACTTTCGTTCCCATAGCACGCCAAATCACCCCAGCCCTGATCGTCAGTAAAAATGATGAGGATATTGGGCTGTGTAGCCTTTCGAGGTGCAGCGGCAAGCGAATGCTGTATCAGAAGCAATCCTAAGATAAAACCAAGTTTGTGTCGCATCGAATCATGTCCTTTGTGAACCTCTATAAACAGTAATAGAACCCTTTTATTATGCCACAAATTACTGCCACGTTCTATCGGGAATGTTAACCGGATCTGCTATCACTGACAAAAAGAGTTGCCGCTAAAGAAAACGACGACAGACTTCGGCGCGACGCCGAATTTCTCTCAAATGCCGAATGTCAATTTTTATCCCAAGCTAAAGGCAGAGTGCTATGTACAATAAAGACTCCAACCGCATACCCAAACTACGCCACAACAAAAACAGCAACAGAGGCTTTAACAGGATCTCGTGTGCCGGATGAACAACCTTGCCCGTTATGTAACTGTTTTGATTTATTGGCTGATCTGTCTTGAGTCCAGAGCGGAATCTCAGGCCACGGAAACCGAGCGTTTTGTCAGTGATGTCCAAGCTCAGGTTGCCCAGTTGAGTCAACGCAGCAAAACACTGCCTAAAGAATTTGTCACCGCCGTTGCCATCATGAATGGCGTACAGTCCAGACTGAGCTCTCTTAACTATGCCATTTTGAAACGACAGGGCAAACCCACTCCCAATTCGACAGAAGAATGCCTAGCTCTCCGGGCGGGCATCTGCGGCAACCACATTGCTGCATTTTTGACGGTAGCAGACCAACTCGGAATCCGAGCCCGACCCGTTGAGTTCTATATCTCCGGCCCATCGTCAGCCAATAATACTTCCCATATCTGCGTCGAAGTCTACTACAACCAACGGTGGCACCTTTTTGACGTGACATGGGGCACCTATTTCGTGTTTCAGAACGCTGTTGCCTCGATTGAACAAATACGGAAATCCGGCACAAAATCACGTGATTGGGCCGTCACCAATCAATCGGACCTCTGGTATTTACAGTGGAAAGATGCCGGACATGACCCATTGATCTATGTCGACCATATAAATGTAGACATTCTACGAGGCCGAAAAGGCGCGATTCGTCTTCGACCCAACAACCAAACATATACCCCTGTTCATCAACCGAACTTTTTCGGGCTGAACACAAAGAACCAGGACTATGGAGCCATCCAAGTCCTATTACAGGATACGAAAGTTGGTTCAAACATAGTAGAATTAAAGGTTCTTGGAAAAGCGGGCGGTGGCACGGTCGTTCTCTCCAACGGAGAACGGCAAACACGCCTGCCCATGTCGACGCTCACCGTGGGCACCAATATTATTCTCCTGCATGAGCCAACACGTGATGCGAAAATCACGATTTCCATTGACGTGGATCCGGCCTTTGGCGTTGGCTATGTGGTTTATGCCAGCATCCAGACAAAATAGAATTCGTTGCTTACGAACCGTTGTGCCGGGGCTGATTTTCGTTAACGAGGCTTGCAGGTCACTAGGGCACCCGTTAAGATTTCCACCATCACGACAAACCGCTACCAACCAGCCTAGGAGTGAATTTCTATGAATCACCTATCCCTTGCTTTGCTTAGTTTCCTCTTCGTCTTGCCAGACGGAACCGCCGTCGCCGCAGAACCAACCAAGCCAATTCTCTGTGTCGGACATTACCACTCCGAAGAAGATGCTGTCAAACAGCTGGCACGGATGGCGGCCACCTATTCCACGCTCAATCAATGGGAGCAACGGGCGGACAACGTTCGTAAACAAATCTTGACGGGAGCCCAGCTTTACCCATTGCCCAAACGAACACATCTCAACCCGATCATTCACAAAAAGCGCGTCTATCAAGGCTACACGGTCGAATCGGCCGCCTTTGAAGCACGCCCTGGGTACCTGGTCTACGGAAACCTTTATCGGCCACTGGGGAAACAAGGACCTCATCCGGGAATCCTTTGTCCGCATGGTCATGCCCGCGGTCCGGCGGGGGGGCGACTGCGACCGGACCAGCAGAACCGCTGTGCGACGCTGGCCCGTATGGGAGCCGTTGTTTTTTCTTACGATATGATAGGCTTCGGTGACAGCGAACATCTGGGTTGGACCCACAACCACCCGCAGGCGCTCACGCTACAAACCTGGAGCAGTATCCGCGCTCTCGATTTCTTGCAATCCCTGGGAGATGTCGATGAGGACCGGATTGGAGTCACCGGCTGTTCTGGGGGCGGCACGCAAACTTTCCTCCTGACGGCCCTCGACGCCCGCGTCCGAGTGGCTGTACCGGTCGTGATGGTATCAGCCCATTTCTTCGGCGGCTGCCACTGTGAAAGTGGGATGCCGATCCACAAAACCACTCACCTAGAAACCAACAATGCCGAGATCGCGGCCCTCACGGCACCGCGTCCCCTGCTGCTGGTCTCCGTCGGCGGCGATTGGACCAAGAATACGCCCAATGTCGAACTTCCATATATCCGTAACGTATACCGACTCTTTGGTGATGATAAGAATGTGGAAAATTCACATTTCGCCGCGGAGGGACACGGTTACCAACTGTCCAAACGGCAGGCCATGTATCCCTTCATGGTTAAGCACCTAGGACTCGACGCGCGGGGAGTCATCGACGTTAAGACGGGCGTTTTTGATGAAACTCAGACGACGCTGGAGACACCTGCGCAGATGCGAGTCTTTGACAACCAGCACCCGTTACCAAAACATGCCCTCAAGCCAGGTTCAACCGTCTCCTTCTAGCAGTCACCCCAAAACTTCCACTTGCCATATCTGGCCAGTTAAACGGCAATTCCCAGACAAATAACGCCCATCGGACAATCTGCCGAAGCGGAGGTTTGCCAATCGAAAAGGCATCCTGATTGGCATAAGTTCTAGCGATTAAACATCACCTCATAGAATAATAACGCCGATACATAGGCGATTTTCTCAACACGGAGCGTATCAATTACACTCTTTTTTTGATCGGGTTAATGCCAACTCGGTCAGGGCCACCTAATGCTGCCCTTCAATCGGACGGGCATCCCAAATCTTAAGTACATTATCTGACCCTCCACTAACAATCCGTTTTCCGTCTAGGCTAAAACTGACGCTCATGACACTGCCTGAATGGCCTTTGAGCGTTAGCATTTCCTGGCCCGTCGCGGCATCCCAGATCTTAACCGTCTTATCCTCACTACCACTTGCAATTCGTTTTCCGTCTGGGCTGAAACTAACGCTCCAGACTCTACCTAAATGGCCCGTGAGGGTGAATTTTTTATGACCCGTCTCGGCATCCCAAATCTTAACCGTATTGTCCTCACTTCCGCTTATAACCCGTTTTCCGTCAGGGCTGAAACTGGCACTCGTGATGCCACGTGAATGGCCAGTGAGCGTTAACATTTCCTGGCCCGTCTCGGCGTCCCAGATTTTAAGCGTCTTATCAGTACTTCCACTTACTATCCGTTTTCCGTCAGGGCTGAAACTAGCGCTCCTGACAATTCGTGAATGGCCTTTGGGGGTTAGCATTTCCTGACCCGTTTCGGCATCCCAGACCTTAACCGTATTTTCATAACTTCCACTTAAAATCCGTATCTCGCCAGGATTGATCGTAGCATTCGAACTTCCACTTACAATTCGATTGCCGTCAAGGTTGAAACTGGCGCTATAGACACTACCTGAATGGCCTATGAGCGTTAACATTTCCTGACCCGACTCGGAGTCCCAGATCTTAACCGTATTATCATAACTTCCACTTAAAATCCGTTTTCCGTCAGGGCTAAAACTGGCACTCATGACAATACCAGAATGACCTGTCAGGGTTAGCATTTCCTGGCCCGTCTCGGCATCCCACGTCTTAACCGCATTTTTCGAACTTCCACTTACAATTCGATTGCCGTCAGGGCTGAAACTGGCGCTATTGACACTACCTGAGTGGCCTGTGAGGGTGAATGTTTCCTGACCCGTCACGGCATCCCAAATCTTAACCGTATTATCCTCACTTCCGCTTACAATCCGTTTTCCGTCTGGGCTGAAACCGGCACTCCTGACGTGGCCTGAATGGACTTTGAGCGTTAGCGTTTCCTGACCCGTCTCGGAGTCCCAAATTTTAAGCGTATTATCAAAACTCCCACTTACAATTCGATTGCCGTCAGCGCTGAAACTAACGCTCCAGACAAACATTGAATGGCCTTTGAGGACCCGCGTTTCCTGACCAGTCTCCGCGTCCCAGATCTTAAGCGTCTTATCAGTACTTCCACTTACTATCCGTTTTCCGTTAGGGCTAAAACTGGCGCTCGTGACAGCACCTGAATGGCCTTTGAGCGTTAGAATTTCCCGGCCCGTCTCGGCATCCCAGATCTTAACCGTCTTATCAACACTGCCACTTACAATCCGTTTCCCGTCAGGGCTAAAACTGCTGCTCCAGACAGCATCTGAATGGCCTTCGAGCGATAGCATTTCCTGGCCCGTCTCGGCATCCCAGATCTTAAGCGTCTTATCGTAACTTCCCCGTAAAATCCGTTTTCCGTCGGGACTGACCGTATTAATCGAACTTCCACTCCCACTCACAATTCGTTTTCCGTCAGGGCTGAAACTAACGCTCCAGACACTACCTGAATGGCCTGTGAACGCAAGCACTTCCTGACCCGTCTCGGTATCCCAGATCTTAACCGTATTATCCTCACTACCGCTTACTATCCGTTTTCCGTCAGGGCTGAAACTAGCGCTCGTGACAATACCTGAATGGCCTTTGAGCGTTTTCATTTCCTGACCCGTCTCAGCATCCCATATTTTAAGCGTCATATCATAACTTCCACTGACAATCCGTTTTCCGTCTGGGCTGAAGCTAACGCTATGGACATTGTTTGAATGGCCTTTGAGCGAATAAACATTATGGTGCAATTTGTGATTCCAATAATCCCATTCGAATCCCCTGAATTCATTGTTCTGGTGTCGATCAAGCAAATCCTGCATATGCAATACATTCGCGTCCTCCCAGTCACGCTGTACCAACAGCATGTCGGATGTGTAAGCTTGCCGCTCCGCCAACTTGCGTAATTCCGCCTCATTGTTCTGAGCCAACTTCGCATCCGCCTCACGTATTTCGGCCACCGCACGTTGTTCCTCCGCAATTTTGCGATGTCCTTCCGCCTCCTTTCGCTCCTCATCTGCATTTTCCTGAGCTTGCCTAGCCTCGACCATCCGTGATTCCGCCAGACCGCGCTGCACATCCGCATCGCGGGCCTCGCGTGTCGCCGCGGCTGCAAATACCGTCGAAATCACGGCGGCACCCAGTAAAACCAATAGCATCCCAGTACTGAGTGCTGCCATAGCCGGCTTACGTTTACACCACCGCCAACTCCGTTCCATCCAAGTGGTGGGGCGTGCCTTGATCGGCTTGTGATCCAGCCAGGCCTGAAGATCCTCAGCCAATGCCGCACAGGAGTCGTATCGCTTGCCAGGTTCTTTTTGAAGGCACTTGAGCGTAAGCGTTTCCAGGTCACGTGGGATGGAGTTATTAAGTTTCCTCGGACTGGGAGCTTCTTCATGCAATACCTGATACAGCAGCATCCGTGTCGTTCCGCGAAAAGGTAATTCACCGGTCAATAGCTCGTATAAAATCACGCCCACTGAGTAGACATCCGCCCGCCGGTCCACGTGATGTCCTTCACCACGGGCCTGCTCTGGGGGCATATAGGCGGGTGTCCCCAACAACTTGCCATCAAGCGTCATCGTGATTTCACCGGCGTCCCGTTTGGCCAGGCCGAAATCCATCACGAACGGTTCGTTGTTTTCGTCCAGCATAATGTTAGCCGGCTTCAAATCCCGATGAATCACACCGTTCTCGTGAGCATGCTCAAGTGCCAGAACAACCTTCACGCACAGCCCAATCGCCTGACGTGGAGATAATCGTTTGGCAGTCAACAGATCGGCCAACGAGACCCCATCAACGAAATCGCTAACAATGTAAATTTGATCATCATCCAAACCCACCTCGTAGACGCTAACAATATTGGGATGATTGAGTTGAGCAGCCGCCCGAGCTTCTCGCAAAAACTGTTCGCGACTGCTCGTGGAAAACTGTCCCGAGCGGGGAACCTTTACGGCTACTTTGCGGTCGAGCTTGGAGTCATGTGCCTGCCAGACACTGCCAAACGCGCCACGGCCAACTTCATTGATGAGTTCAAAATGCCCGATGGTAGAGTTGCCAGCATAATCGAGCGTGCCAATATTCTCCTGATCTACATCCACCAGACCAAATTGACTTCCGCAACTGGGGCAATCGACGCTCTGCAGGTCCGACTCATCGACCAATTCGATACCGTTTTGACAGTGGGGACAGCGAATTTGCATAGTGAAGAGGACCCAGATGAGGTGACGCGTTCATTATGGCATAGATTGCTGTGGGTTTCTATGTATTGGGAGTTCGAACCGTGGTTGGCGCGAAGAAGTAATCGGGTAGAAAGTTGACACACTTTTTGGACACACTTTATAATCAAGTCACGTCCCACGGTGTCAAACCGTGTCCACTATTGTCAACGTAGCATCAACCAAGAAAGGGGCTGAACCCAAGTAGAAAACGGCCAAACACTACCATTCAAGAATGAAACAGTGGTGGCCGTTTTAAGTATTACATGGCGTACCGTGCTAGTGATTAAACAAGAACTCTTTTGTATTAATCAAAGCCCAAACGATATCTTCGTAGGCTATCTTGGCGTCGCCAACCTTTTCGATGTGAGCCGTCGCAATCGCCTGCTCCTCAGCCGTGGGCATACGAGAAAACGACAACAAATATAATTCGGTTATCTTGTCCGCGTGCTCTCGCTCAGCGTCTTTACTCAACGATGCTGCTCGACCACTGCCGTTTGTCAATTTACCTTGAATCTCACCGGAATTCAAAAGATGTAAACTCTGGGCTAAGTTTGCCTCGCTGCTCCGTTCACATTCGCAAGCCGAACTAGATTCGGGTCGACCGAAGACTGTGAGGAAGTACGAGCTAAATCCACTGTCTGGCAACTGCGAAGCTCGAGTGCCCACTGGGACACCTGGAAACGTTGTGGTTGTTCCGGTGACTTGATCGATCGAATCCAGCAAAACTTCAGCGTTTAAACGCTTAGGATAATAGCGGGAGAAGTTCTGTTTGTCATCTTTGTTCCAATCGTTTGGCTCGCTACTGAGTTGATACACCGAACTACTCGCAATCGTTCGTATCAAATGTTTTAAGTCGAAACCGCTCTTTACAAAATCCGCAGCCAGTGCATTAAGCAACTCTGGATTGGTCGCCGGATTGGTAATACGCATATCATCTTCCGGATCCACTAAACCGCGACCGAAGAAGTGTTTCCAATACCGGTTAACCAACGCCTTCGCAAAGAACTCGTTCGTAGGGTCACTCATCCAACTTGCAAGATGTAGTCGCGGATCATCTTCAACTGCTAGATCCAATGGCTCACTCCCCAAGCCTGTCGGTGGAACATTATTGCCCGTTTTGGGGTTTTTCGCACTCGGCTTTCCTTGGTTGTGGAAAATTCGGTCATACCCAGGTGTAGCACTCTTCTTGCGACCAACACGACTGAAGAAAGCAGCGAATCCGTAGTAATCTTCTTGGCTCCATTTCTCAAACGGGTGATGATGGCAGCGAGCACACTGTATTCGCAAACCCAAGAAAAGCTGAGCCGTATCTTCTACTTGTGCAGCTTGATCCTTCACTTCGCGATACCAAGCAACCGCTGGATTAGCCCCTGCCGTTCCCGTAGCGGTAATAATCTCGGATACGAATTCATCGTAAGGCTTGTTGTCATGCAAACTGTTACGAATCCAATCGTAAAAGCCAAACGTTGCAGCTTTGTCACCTTCTGCTCGCCGCTTGTTCCGTAAAACTGCATTCCATTTATTTGCAAAATAGTCCGCATAATCCGTGCTTGCCAGTAACTGATCAATCCGCTTAAGACGCTTGTCCGGATCAGCGTCCTCCAAAAACGCTTGGGCCTCTCCTAAGGTAGGAAGGCGACCAGCAATATCAACCGTGACTCGACGCAAAAAGACAGCGTCTTCACTCACCACAGATGATGGTAAACCCAGCTGAACTAATTTATTAAAAACTAAGTCATCTACGAAATTATTTTTCTTCGGCAGCGCGTCTACTTTGATACCCAACGGTATCGTTGCGCGGTAAACCCCAACATGTCCTTGATATCGAGCCATCACCGCTACACTGCCAGTCAATTGACTCGTCGTTACCAACCCTGTTTCGTTAACCTCAGCCATTTCCGTACTGTTGGAATCAAAAGCAGTCGTCCTTGTCACATCGCGCATGCTACCGTCAGAGAAGTAGGCGAACACCGATATCTGTTGATCGCCATTACGCTGCATTAATCGTTCTACTGGCAAGACGACAATACGCGTCACTGTCGGATCTTCCGGCTGTCCGTACGGCATGCCCTGTTCAATCCAGCGAATAAGCAATCTGTACGAGGGTGAGTCACCCGATAATCTTGCTCCACCACCGTGGGGCACGACACCAATCGCCTTTTGTAGGAGCAAGCTTCTCTCGGGCGCTGCCGGAAAGACGCGGCGACCCCGACCTTCTTTAACCAGAAATTCGTAATCCTCGTCAGGTTCAAACCCGAGTAACGATAATCGAAACCCGTTCTGCCCACTACTTTTACCATGACAACCGCCACCATTACAGCCGAACTTCGTAAATACTGGAGTGACTTCATTTGGAAAATTAACTGCGAGATCTTTGACGATGTTAGTGACTTGAATCGCTACCGTGGTGGAGAACTTACGATCAAATTCAGCTGTTATCACTACCGCGCCTTCAGCAATAGGCGACACGAATCCGCTGGAACTGATTTCAACTAAACCACTGGGAGCACTACTGTAAACGACGTCCCGCGTAAGATCTCGATGTTGACCACTGTCATAGGTACCAGTCACGATCACTTGCAAGCCTGCATCGCGACCTGAAATAATCGTCGTTTGATTCTCGGCGACATTATCAATGTCGATCGACTGCAACGTGCCCGGATCACCTAATCCAGGAGGAGTCGCTTTATCTTCCTGAGCTGTTAGCAAAATGCTAAACGATAGTAGCAGAAAGGATGTTAGTGGCAAGAATTTATTCATTGCGTTTCCCTATGACAATGCACCTGACTGGACAAGGAATCCAAGGTCGGAAGGTGCTCAGAAAAATTGGTTGGCTGATTGTGTTTGAATTATACCAAGACTTACGTATTGTTGCGAACTTTTGCACCCGCTGGCAAGCTCAGTTCCGATAAAATCGCGCCTTTTCCCCATCGCGACGTGACGGAACTCCCTACGTCGGGGGGGCATCGCCGATCAATCTGGTTTACCGCGGTGTATGGGCACTCCCGTTTGGTTGCCGCTCAACACCTACGCCTGCTCGGCTACCGTAACTAAGTTCATTACATCGCCTTGTTCAATCGCATTCACCACTTCCATGCCAGCGATTACCTTGCCAAAAACACTATGCATTCCATCTAAGTGAGGTGTTGGACCATGCGTAATGAAGAACTGCGAGCCATTTGTATTCGGTCCTGCGTTGGCCATCGACAAGATGCCTTCAGAGTCATGACGCAAATCGGGATGAAATTCATCATCAAACTTATAGCCCGCGTCGCCGGTACCAATACCATCCGGGCATCCGGTCTGGATCATGAAATCAGCAATCACTCGGTGGAATTTTATTCCGTTGTAAAAACCTTCTCCGGCCAGTTTTTCGAAATTGGCGACCGTCTTTGGGACTTCTTCACTGTAGAGTTCAATTTGAATATCACCCTTGTTGGTCTTAATGATTGCTACTTTCATCAGTTAGTCACTCTCCGAAATATTGTTATAAAACACCAGCTATGCTGAATTGCGTTAGTTTAGCTCCTTATTGTTCTCTGTCTAGACCACCCACGAAACCGAAAATTGCGGGAGCCTCCAATCCCGTCTTAAGCAAATCCAAATAATCTGCCCGCGGAATGTCAACCGCTCCTAGGGCACTGCAATGCGGCGTAGCTTGTTGCACATCCAAAATGGAGAAGCCCCACAATAGCAAGTGTTGAACCAAAACACATAATGCCACACGTGACGCATCACTCACATGATGAAACATTGATTCACCACAAAAGATCGAGCCTACTGCAATTCCATATAGTCCGCCAACCAACGTGTCATCTTGCCAGACCTCTATACTGTGTGCTATTCCCTTTTCATGTAATTCTACATAAACCGATTTCATCTCACTCGTAATCCAGGTTCCCGTCTCAAGTTCTCCTTCGATTACTCGGGGACCACTACACTCCGAAATCACGGCATCGAACGCTTGGTCACTGCTAACGCGAAAACGTCCTGAGCGAATCTTCCTCTTCAATCGACGTGGAATGTGGAGTTGGGCAGGAATTAAGACCGCTCTAGGGTCCGGGCAAAACCAACCCAGAACTTTTTCATCGGCATCTTCACTCAAATCCAACGGCCACGGAAAGATTCCCTTGGAATATGCATTCAACACCCATAGTGGCGTCAACTTTCCGCCGACCGCAACAACCCCGTATTCATTTGCCTCACGACCACTGGGGAAGATGTTTTCTCTTCGGGCCTCCTGCCAGACGCTATCGATGCTAGCATTTGTGATTTCATCCATATATTTTTGTTGCCTAATCCAACATATAAGCCAACTCAAACTTTATCAACACGCGAGGCCCATCGCCCGATATATAGCCATAGCGTAAACCGTTTTGGCCAATTTAACAATTTCCTGCAATACTCAACCCTAGCAACGCAGTATAATAGTTTCAGAGTCGACGGGGAGGAACCAATTGTCTTCCCTATAGTAAATGTTACTAAGAAAGACATAACTTGTCACAGCGGTTCGCACGCTAAAGGTTATTACTGGGTATGAATGATCAAACACCGCCTCTTAACGACGCCATCAAAACGCCTGAATTGCAGCGGCCAAATCCAACAGAGTTGACACTCGTCACATCCTCCCAAACGTCTGGCGACATGGCCACAGCCGCTATTAAATATCGCTTTGCACGACTTCTGACGACCACTGTGGCGCTACTCGCGATAATCTTTGGCACGCCCTTCCTTGTACAACAGATCCAATATTCGCTTGAATACGGACGCATTATAGCCAAATATGATGCTGCCGCGATCCATATCGACAGTCAATCAATTAAGTCAATTTCGCTTGCTTCGGAATTGGTGTCTTATAAAGTAACACCTTCGGTCGTCCATATTCACACCTCGACCACTAAAACCGTTTCCCGACGGAGTTTTCAACATCCTTTTGCGCAATCCAATCTTTTTCCTTCACGCGGTCAGGGCTCCGGTGTAATCGTGGACGCCGAGGGATACATCATCACCAATCGACACGTCATTCAGGGCGCTGAGTTAATCCATATCCAACTACACGATAAAACAGAACAAATTGCCGTTGTCGTGGGTGTTGATCGATTAACTGACTTGGCATTACTTAAAATAACACCAACGTTGATGCCTCCCATTGAATGGCCAACAACGCCGACCACGAACGTCGGCACCATGGTTTGGGCGATTGGTAGTCCCTTTGGACTTGAACGAACACTAACCTTTGGAATTGTCAGCGCCACACGACGCACCGCCAAAGTTGGGACGGTATATCAAGAGTTTCTACAAACCGACGTGGCAATCAATCCGGGCAATAGTGGCGGGCCACTAGTTAACGAACGCGGTGAATTGGTCGGAATCAATACGGCCATCGTGGGTGACGCCTATCAGGGAATTAGCTTTGCCGTGCCCACGCACGTCGTCAAGTCCGTCTATGAGCGACTAAAGCAAAACGGCGTCGTCTCACGCGGTTGGCTGGGACTCGCATTAGAAGACGTCACAGCAGAGTTTCTACAACAACGCGGCGTTTCTAAAATCGATCTCGATCCCATCCACGGAACTGTAATCACTAGTTTCCCACCGGGTCTATCACCGGCCAAAGCAACCGGTTTACTAGTCGGTGATATTCTCACCAGATTTAACACGACGGATATTTTGGATACGTCACATCTGATCCAGCTCGTGGGTGCCCAACAAAATGGGGATCAAGTTACCATTACGTACATACGCGATGGCGACCCCGAAACCGTTTCCTGCACGTTAGGTCTGCGGCCGGCCGAGTAATCAATCGCACGTTAGCTTACTACGAAATATCATTCGCTGGTCTCGCTCCGGCGTCAGCCCGGCCACTACCTTCGAGTCGTTTCAACACCCGCACCCGCAAATCGCTATTGCACAGCACTTGGCAACTTAAACGCACACCGGAAAGCTCACGTGCGGTCAGCGTCTCCCGCTCTCGAGAATTCATTTCTCCTACGTCACCGTCGAGAATTTCCACTTGGCACGTAGTGCATTTACCGTTACCACCACACGCGTGCAATTGGTCAACATTCGCCTCATCAACTAAAGCCAACACCAAGCGCTTACCTGCCGCAACTTCGAATTCGCCCACACCTTCTACATCTATCGTTGGCATCTATCTATTCCTCTATATTAAAATATAACAAATTACAATTCACCGCTATTCAATCCGCAGCCAAGGCATCTGGTTGACGTTCTCAAGGGCCTCGTCGATCTCAGTCCCCTCATAAAAAGCCATCCACCCACGCAAAACGGCACTCTTCCCCACTGCAATATCTGGAAAGTGCGGATCACTGTGTAAACACGGACAAAGTTCACTGCCCCAACCACGACTACAAGCCTGCCAAGCATAAAGAATCCACCGCGTCCCGCTTGGATCACCACAGGCCACAGACATCGGAGTGAACACCTTGTTGTCGATCGTCTGTTGATTGAAACCCATCATATTCCCTAGCATGGCGCAATTCTGCGTATACAGTCCCGTTAATTTGTTCTTCGAGTTATTTGTCAAACGCATTTCCATCTTTACGCCAGCGGTGCCAGGCCATACTCTTGTCTGCAGTTCGACGTTATTTGGGAAAACTCGACGCGATTCAAAACCACCCCGAATCGTCTGCCATTCCCCGTGTGCCAGCGTTATATCCCGTTTGTCCCACATCGTTGGAATGTGTTTATGCGCCAAATACAGCAACTCCCTGCCACTCGGCCCGGTATTCCAAATAGCTTCTGGAATATCAAGCACTATATAGTCGGTCGTGCTCCAGGGTGAAAACACCGACAACTTAGTTTCACGATGGGGACGGATTTCGCCGTCGCGAAAACCAATTCGTGGATGTCGCCCCCCCGGATATGGCAACACTTCTAGCTGATCTCCCTTAACTCGCCCTGAGCGTGCCTTTGCCAATGCCAACTTTGCACTAGTCGCATCTAGCCCGCTCGCCATCCTCGTTTCGGCAACCGTATAACCGTGGCGTTTCATGATATCGAACCAGTATGCGGTTTCGCGGCGAGTCAGCGGTAAACGCGCCTCACTGCGTAAGAGACCTTTGGCCAACATGTCCTGCCTATCCGCAATGACCCCCTTTGGGTCCTTGGGTTCCATCCCCTCATCAATGTATTGGCCTAGATCTCGTAGCGCAATGACTCTAAATCCATTTACCTTTAAGTAATGCATATAACCACGAAATTTGTCCGCTGACGTGCTAACCCAATCATGGGCTCCATCGGGGACGCCATGAAACTGCAGAACGGATATGCGCCCTAATTCAGCCTGCAACACTGCCCGCAAGAAATCGTCGAATATCCAGTCCGGGCGAGCATCACCAGCAGTGGGGATCAGCAGGGGGTGATCCAGGCCCGGTTCGAGCGCGACACCCTTCCCTGCTCTATATTCAAATTCTGGTGTTCCACCCCGGCGAGCGAATCGTATCCCGTGCTCCGCGAGCCACGGCAGCATCTCTATCGTAAATGTATTACCCGGATACGCAAAACTGATGGGTGTCGGGATACCATGTTCGTGGCACCGCTCGGCGATACTACCGAGTTGTACTTTATAGTTTTCGATAGTCAGTGCCTTATGATCGCGAGTGTGATTACCAATTTCAAACCCATCACGATGCAACTGACCAATCTGCTCCCAGGTCATATAATTGCGTTTGTCTTTTTCAAACTCAAATCCCTCCGTAATGAAAAACGTAGCGCCGAAGCCATATTGCTTTAGTATGGGACGCACCACCTCAAACTGGCTACGTACTGAATCATCGAATGTCAACACGACAACTTTGTCTGGCACAGGATCTGCCGCGGTACACGTATGTTCGTCCATTGCCATCAAAGCAACCGCTAATATCCACCATGAACATCGACTTCGTTTTGACAAGTTTTCTAGCCCTAGCATTCAATTACTATCCTCGTCCCAAGTTTTGGTGTGGAATCAATTCGCAAATCAATTCCATGGTTTTTCGCTCGTTGCATCATTGTACACAATCCGAATTTATCGACATCCACGTGTTCAACGATAAAACCACACCCTTTGTCTTCAATGGTTATTTCCACGCCTCGCGACTTGCTGCACAACGCCACAAACACCTCTTCTGCGCCGCTGTGTTTTCTCGAATTCCAGACGGACTCACGCACCAGCAAAAGTACCGGTGTTTGCAACGCTAATGAGATTCGCTGCCACAGGTCGCAGGCGGATAAACGTACCATAAAGTTTTCTGATGCTAAATCCAAACATAACTTTTCCAAATCATCAATTCCGTCCAAAGCTACTTCTGGGCCTACTACACCACTGATAACTTCACGAGTTTGCTCAATCGCCGTTTTCAGCATTTGATCAATCGACTCCAGTTCCTGTAGGTGTTGTTCGTTCAATTCAGGTTCAGCCATGATTGCCTGTAATTGCATGTGAGCGGCAATCACGCGTTGCATCGGTCCGTCGTGCAAGGATGCCTCGAGCTCAACCCGAGACGATTGCTGCCGTTTGATTTCGACCCGCAGGGCCTGGATTAAACGATCTTTATCTCCTTCCTCACTTGTCATCAACTACCGCTCCCGAATGTGCGCCAACAACGTCTGCCGCATTTCCACATTGCTTGTTTTCCAAATCTGATCATCAACAAAAAAGTGATGGATATTGAGCGCGATTACTAACAGTTCAACTGCTACCAATAGATGCAGGGACCAATTATTCATCTCGATAACCGCCTTGGGAACGACAAAAACCATATACCCACACAGGATAAAAAACAACATCAGAAATACGGGCTTCAAGGCGCTAGCCTTTGGATTTCTGGCAAGCTGTAGATTTCTCTCTATCCGATTAGTAAAACTCAAGTATTGCAACGCGTGTGCGACATGCACAACGATCGCAATTCCCCAAACGTAATGATATTGCGTGACAAAGTAGTACCAAAAAAAACTTGCTGCCCAAGGAGTCATCGCATTAATTGGGATTCGTCGACCCGTCCTTTGGTAAACGCCATAAAACCCTAGCCCACCTAACACCAAAGCAATCCCTCCAACCACCGGAATTCCCAGTATCAGCAGCGGAAACAACCCCTTGAACACTGACAGATCTTTCAACGGTGTCCACGCTAGGAATAACACTGCATGGGTGAAAATCATTGCTAAAAAACCACTCTTAATCAACCGTCGTTCTCGACTGGAAAACTCGATTCCATTTAGGTGGGCAAACGTAGCAGTCATCCTCCAACCTTGTAAATTAAAGTGCCACCCAAGATACACAACATGGAGCACCGACAAACCAGCGAAAATGTAGGTTATTAAACCACTGTTGGAATCTATGACGGATTTGAACTGCTTCTCCACGCCTAGCGAGCTATCGATCGGCGTCTCCACAGAAATCGCCGTGCCGATACACAAAATCAACAGAATGCACGGAACATATATTGCCGACCAGCGAAACTTGGCTATCTGAACTTTAGAGCGATATAGAAGTCGATACGATGCCATCTGGTGTGGCAAATTGATAACCAATGCCAGCAGCGAGAAAAGCCAGAATAGACTAATGTCGTGATAAGAGCCACTCTCAGAATCGCGGTTAAACTGTTCAACCCACTCCTGATTGTCACTGAACCAAGCAATCAAGATGAACCCCCCGATGATTGAAGCCCCGCCGACTAACAAAAAGTCGATCACTGGGTGCCATATCGCAGGTTTAACGTCGCCAACACTCCGAGAAACATCTTTGGTAACAATATTCATGGTCGCAGTCCCTAGACTAGCGTATTTTGCCGTCGATTATTTCTAACTATACCATCTCAGCTCACTATAACTCCAATGCTCTCATCGGTTTTAGTTTATTTCCGCCGTTTACATCGTTAAATACATAGTTAAACGTACGGTTAAGAAACTAATTCACCAACGTCCGAAGTAACTTAATAACAAATGAGGCGCGATCAATATGGAACTTAAAGAACAATTTGAAATGTGGCGGGACGTATTTAAGATTCAAATAGACTTCCTCAGGGAATTAGGAGAATATCGCTTGAATGCCGCCAAGAGTTCACTCGTAGCAGCGGTCGCCTCTAATCAGCTGGCCCTAGCCCGTATAAAGGCCCAAGTGGCACAAGAACTAGAGGGGGCGTTACGCCGGATGCATAGGATTGAAGGCCGTTTGAGAACTCAGTCACAAAGGATCACAACTCTGGCAAGAAACGCTTCCTTCATTCACAACGGAGCCGACATGACCAAAGCCCGCATGGTTTCGATGTGGGCCGCCTTTCGCGTTTTTGAGAGAATGGTACCTCTTGAGCAAATTCAGGCGAGTATGGAAATCGAAATACAACCAACAGCTCGGTTATCCGATCAGTTTGTTAACAAATACAATCTCACCGAAGAATGCGAAACCGTGCCAGATATTATCGACAATGCGTACATGCTTGTGGGTTGGTTAAAGAAGATGCACTATCTGCCTGTGCGCGGTTCCAAGGCATATTTATTGGTAATGAAAGTGTTTGAAAGCTTAGCTCTGGTCGCGCAACAACAAATCGACGTACTCAACCAAGCCAGACGTCAAATCCGAGAAAACACCTTTAAAGTCTGGAATCCATTAATCCTTGCCGGTCTCCCAGACACACTAGATGTGAAAAAGTTATTATCCGCAGGAATCAAGTCCCTGTAATGACTAACTCCACAACAGCAACACGTTTTCAGGAGGGCGACCAATAATAGCCTTGTCGCTATCCACGACAATCGGACGCTGCAGCAAAATTGGGTTGGCGACGATCAATTCGATTACCGCATCGTCACTGAGTGTAGCTAAGTCGACACCTAATTCGCGAAAAACAGATTCACCCGTCCGAACAAGCCCACTCGCCGCAATTCCCAACGCCGTCACCACACTCCGCAACTCCTGAAAAGTGGGTGGATTCTCCAAGTATTCAATTACTTCGACCTCTTGCCGAGCTTCCACGATCAATTGCAGCGTCTGCCGACTCTTACTGCATCGCGGATTATGAAATATTCGCATTAAGTGTCCCCGTTTCATTTCCCTGGTAATTTTTGATGCTGAGCGTTTTTAAGTGGTTGCCGCCACGCATTTATTGCAATCAACCTATTATCCAAATCCATAACCTACCCGCAATGCGGATATAGTTTAATTAAGCCGCCTTCTCAACGTTATTTTTTGCTCGTACGTTCGCATCTTGGTCCTTAATCAAGTAAGGTGTAAGGACTACACATCAAATCCAGAGGAAGACAACGTAATGCCCGACCCGATCGACTTCGACGAAGTAGACACTGAATTGACCCAAAATCGTGAGGGATTTGAAGCACCGTGGCCTGGCGACAAATCAATGCCTCAGTGGGATACGGCAGGACTAGGCGATGCTCCCAAATTTACCATAAAAAAATGGGCCGGCATGCTCGGGCCGGGTTTGATTTTAGGCGGAGCGGCAATTGGAGGGGGTGAGTGGCTGGTCGGCCCTGAAGTGACCGCTAAATACGGTGGAGCTCTGTTATGGCTAGCAACGCTAAGTATCGTCGGCCAAGTCCTGTACAACCTCGAAATCAGTAGATACACGCTGTATAGCGGCGAGCCCATTTTCACCGGCAAGTTTCGTAGCAGCCCTGGAAAAAAGTTCTGGATGCCTGTCTACATGGCGTTAGATCTCGGATCCATCTTTCCCTACCTTGCCTTAACAGCGGCAATTCCGTTATTTGCAGCCCTGGCCGGAATAGTTCCCGATCCTGAGGATCACTCTAAAATGCAAACGATTATGGGAATTGAACTTTCTCATTATTTCTGGTTACGCGCTATGGGCGTTGGGATTTTTGCCTTGTCACTCGTTCCCCTCATCTTTGGTGGAAAGATTCTCGTGGCCTTAAAGTGGGTCATGGGGCTAAAAATTATACTCGTACTTGGGTTCCTTCTGGTTCTGGCAATCGGCTGGAGTTCATGGAGCACTTGGGTGGAAATTGGGACTGGTTTTTTCAAGGTTGGAACCGTTCCCACCGTTTTGGCCGAAGATGTCAACATGAATGGAATAATCGACGCCAACGAAAACGACTGGGACGGCGACGGAGTGGCAGACGTCGTGGAGCCAAAATTTACCAATCCAGATGATCTAGCCGAAGTATCGGTCAAGATTGATCTCAATCCGGCTGATGACGCTCCCGCACACACAATTATCTATGCCATTAGATCGGCCAACGGTGAAAGCTTGACGTCATTAGCAATTCCACCAAATCTTGGTATCGCTGCTGGCGACTATCCTATCGTCCTGCATAGCGACGGTAGTGGCTTTATTGATATTGATGGCGACGGTGAACGCGACGGCGACCAAGTTACCAACGTTTTTACGTCGTTGGCAAAGGGCGACGGCATGCCAGAGATTGACTGGACGCTCATTGCGGCCTTATCAGCATTAGTCGCGATTTCCGGTTCCGGCGGCCTGTCGAACACAACCATTAGTAATTACACCCGTGATGAAGGTTGGGGCATGGGGCGGCACATCGGCGCTATTCCATCGATGGTCCGCGGACTCGACTTGCAACTGTCACACCAAGGCGCCGTATTTGACCCCACCGCTCCAGGCGCGATGCCCCGCTGGAAACGCTGGTATAAACACATCATGCGAGACCAATGGGTAATCTGGGCGCCAGCTTGTTTCATCGGTTTAGCGTTACCGAGTATGCTCAGCGTCGAATTTCTTGATCGCGGTGCATCAGTGCCCGATAAGTGGGTTGCCGCTACCATGACTGCTGAAGGAGTTCGAGACCGAGTGAACGGAGTCGTGACAACCGACAATCCGGCGAACATGACGGAGGAAGCGTTAGCCGCACAAGAGGCAAATGAAGGAGGGCTGGGGAACGCTTTCTGGTTTATGACTGTATTTTGCGGATTTCTCGTGCTGGCACCAAGTATGTCCACATCTGCTGATGGTGTAATCCGGCGTTGGGTGGACGTTTTCTGGACCACCAGCGATCGCTTGCGCGACATGCCGCCCGGAGCCATTAAGGCTGTCTACTTCCGCGTTCTAATCGTCTATGCATTATTAGGGCTCGTCACACTCGTGTCGATCAAGCCCGCAACCCTGTTAATGATTGCAGCAGCGATTTACAACTACGCGCTTGGAATCAGCTGCCTGCACACGCTCTACGTCAACCGCAGCCTGTTGCCCCAACAGCTTCAAGCAAAGACTAGCATGCAAATTGCTCTGCTTCTTACCGGACTATTTTTCTTATTCATCGGCTGCGTTTCGTCTTTGAAACAGCTGGGAATAATCTAAGCCTCTGAGGGACCCGTCGCTTGCACTCATTCACCACCAACCCGATGCATTTTGCCCAAATCCAGACTACCACAACAAACTAACTTCCGCTAAAACTAGAGACTGGTTTAGTGAAACACCGTCCTTCGTCCCCCTTTTGATACCATATGCGGCGCCCCATAAGTTTCTTGTTCGAGAATTCTCTCTTTCTCATCTTTGGCACAGTCGCGGCGCTACTCTGGGCTAACTTAGGCTCTATCGACACCTACAACCATTTTGTACACTTTCCGCTCGTCGGAGCGAATTCCAGTGACAATCACGATTCCGATAAGGAAGGGCTCGAAGAACAGCACGAGACCACAACCGATCACACCGCCGATCCCCCTAAGTCGGTGGCAGATGGCGTCCAAACGAGCAAGATCTCGCAAATATTTACCCGTGTGGTATTACGACCAGACGATACCGGTCACCAACACGGGATTACCGTACACTTTCTGATTAACGACATTTTGATGGCGATGTTTTTTGCAATCGCTGCTGGCGAGGTCTGGGAGGCCTTGCTGCCTGGCGGTTCATTATCAAACCCTCGTAAAGCGGCTACACCTCTGCTAGCAACGCTTGGAGGCATCCTGGGACCGGCCGGCCTTTATATGCTGGCATCAATGTACCTGGATTCAACCGATATTTATGGCGACGGCTGGGCCATCCCCTGCGCAACTGATATTGCCTTTTCCTATCTCGTGGCGCGGATGATATTCGGCGGGTCTCATCCCGCGATCGCGTTTCTACTATTGCTAGCCATCGCCGACGACGCAATCGGATTGCTGATACTAGCCGTTTTTTATCCCAGCAAACCGATCGAGCCAGTTTGGTTTTTACTCACACTATCCGCCATGTTGCTTTGTTGGTTATTTCGCAGACAGAAAATCCACAGTTTTTGGGCCTATTTACTAATCCCAGGTACACTCTGTTGGCTCTCTTTTGACCTCGCGGGCATCCACCCCGCTTTGGGACTCGTTCCGATTATCCCCTGTTTACCACATGCCCATACCGACCTCGGAATTTTTGCGCGGGAGGAACTCAAACGCCATGACACGCTCAACGAAATGATGCATTGGTGGAAAAACCCAGTTGAACTAATTCTAGGAATGTTTGGTTTGATCAATGCTGGCGTTGTGTTTGGTCATATCGGTCAAGGAACGTACCTTGTACTACTCGGCTTGATCATTGGTAAGCCGTTGGGAATTTGCCTCTTTACTTGGATAGCAAAAGCACTGTTTCGTTTGGAAATGCCAGCTGGAATGACAGCGCGGCACGTGGTTGTCGTCGGTGTAATATCTTCAATCGGCTTCACCGTGGCATTGTTTGTTTCCACAGCCGCCTTTAAGGACCCGAGCTCCCAAATTCTAGATGAGGTCAAAATGGGCGCTGTGTTTAGCTTTTTCGGAGCCGTTCTGGCCTTCATCGTGGCTCGGTTACTGCGAATTCGCCCCTTGATTGAGGAACAGTTCTCTGAGACAACAGCACCGACCAACGAGGCAACGGTTTAACAGCAATCACCCATCGGTAAAACATGAACGCTTACACTTTTACAAAACTCTCGCTTCTCCTGCTAACCCTATTAGTAATTCCCTCACGGAGCCTCTATTCCCAAAATGGCGATTTTGACGCAACCTCTACTTATCGAGGGCGTAACATTCATGGCTGGACTGTCTATATACAAAAACGACTTTTGCGTGAGAAACGTGAAGCCGGCGCACGTGCCTATTCGATTGTTACGGACCAGTTATCCCGCCTAACGCGAACGATCCCTGCCCAACAACTTAAACGCCTACGGCAAGTTCCGATTTGGATTTGTGATCGATCCGACGGTCCCATTCATTACCACCCGCAACGTGAATGGTTAGTAAAAAATGGCTATAACCCCGATAAGGCTAAAGCGGTGGACATTAGCCAAGTGAAAAACATCATTCGCAGCGAACAAACTCAACCTGCCGTCCTATTACATGAACTTGCACACGCTTATCACGATCAAGTTCTCGGATTTGACGACCCCGATGTTATCGCCGCCTACGATCAGGCTGTAAAATCCGGCATCTACGAGTCCGTCCTCGGCATTCGTGGAAAACAGGTTAGGCACTACGCACTCACCAATGAAAAGGAATATTTCGCCGAATGCACCGAAGCGTTTTTCGCCACCAATGATTTTTATCCCTTCGTTCGCGCTGAACTTCAACAGTTCGACCCCAAAATGTATCGGACACTAGTTAAAGTATGGGGTGTTGATCCCGTCAAACACTGACTTACCCCTCCGACCACGCCCTCTTCCCGGATGCCGCCCATTGATCCATCAAAATACAATTGTCGGTATCGGCGAAACACTATTTGACGTGATTGGCAGTCAGCGTGCCCTTGCCGGTGCACCCTTGAATTTTTGTGTCATGGTAAATCAACTTTTGCAATCCACCGGCTTCGTAACTGCCATTGTGTCAGCCATCGGTAACGACATGCAGGGGTCTAACGCTCGACGCCAATTGGACAACGCTTCAATAGATACTACTCACCTCCAAACACATCCCACACTACCAACAGGGGAGGCGCGGATACGCGAAAGTATTGAAGACGACGCAGAATGCAGTTTCGACATTCTGCCCAACGTTGCTTGGGATGATCTGCGCTGGACCGCACCGCTCCAGGAATTCACCAAACAGGTTTCCTGTGTCGTCTATGGGACGCTATCCCAACGTTCAGCGCCAAGTCGCCAAACCATCTACAAGTTCCTCTCTGCGTGCTCCAACGCAATCCGGATTTTTGACGTCAACCTTCGCGATCCACACTACGATGCTGAGATAATCAGGGACGGTTGTAATGCCGCAACAATTCTGAAACTCAATTTCCATGAACTCTCAACAGTGGCAGAGGCCGACAATATTCGTTACCACCAAGACCCATTGGTTACCTGCCGGCGACTGCTCGCACATTTCTCGCTAAACGCTGTCGTCCTCACGGCCAGTAACAAAGGCACAACGATCGTGACCGCGGACCAAACCTACACTGGCAAAATACCTCACGTGGTCGTGCAAAGTAGTGTAGGCGCCGGCGACGCCTGTACAGCCGGAATTGTGGCCGGACTCACACTTAATCTCGAATTCGCTCGCGTCGTCGGATTGGCAAACCAAATGGGTGCTTGGATCGCCAGCAACAACGCACCCAACGTCGCGCTCCCTGATGATCTACTGAATTTCGATATCACCGATATTTAATGGGCCGAACAATTTATCAATTGCGCCGGCAAACCAACCCGCATTTGTCTTTTTTTGTGTATCATATACTTCGGCAACCGCTATGAACCTTTTTCGACCAACTCTCACGGATATATTTTCGCATGGCTGAAATAGCAGTTCTAGGTGCTGGTTGTTTTTGGTGCGTAGAGGCGGTATTCACTCAGCTAAAAGGAGTACACGCAATTCGGCCGGGGTACTGTAACGGAATAAGTGAAGACCCTACGTACGAACAGGTTTGCACCGGAAAAACAGGACACGCCGAAGTGATCGAAATTGAATTCGAACCACTCACATTGGCGTATAACCAACTGCTGGAAGTATTTTTCCATAGCCACGACCCCACTACCCTTAATCAGCAGGGCAATGATCTGGGAACACAGTATCGCAGTGGAATATATTTCCGCGATGCTCAACAGGAAGCCGTCGCGATCCAAGTGCGAAATTCAACCGGTCAATCCAAGCTTTGGCCAAGTCCCATAGTAACGGAAATCGCACCGCTTGTTACGTTTTATGCCGCTGAAACTTATCACCACGATTACTACGCTCACAATCCCGCGCAACCCTATTGCTCCACTGTAATTGGACCTAAGCTCGCCAAGTTACGAAAAACCCATTCACATTTATTGAAGGTTTAGTACCAGTGCCACGCAAACTTTCACTATTCCTTCTTATTTTAATCAGTAATTGTGCCGGGTGTGTGATACCTCAATTTCTGAATCCCCTTTCAACCAACGACGATTCAATCATTGACGAACGACTTGTTGGACACTGGACGCCGATCGAAATCGACGCGAATGGCGAGCAATCGCAGACCACCCCCGATGACGTTTTCGGTCAGTACATCGTACTGGGGCAACACTCAGGACAAAAAGACGAGATGATAGCCGCCCAAACTAAGCTAACATCGGACGGAAAAGTGGACCACGAGTCGCGAATCGGAATCGCAACCCGCTTGGATGATCAATACTACATTGCCTGGAAACTACAACCCAAGGAACGTAACCACGATGATAAGTCTATGCTCACCAGCACCACATACACGGTGACTAAATACACGCTACAAAATAACGACACGCTTTTGACTATATTCATGCTCGACCATGAGCATATTATTGAAGCTGTCAAAGAAGGACGTTTGGCCGGCGTGATTGAAGAAGAGGTGGTCATCCGTAAGGGAAAAGAAAAGACCGAAATCAAAAATGTGATCATCGAATCGTCGACAACCGAATTACGCGAATATTTCACCAAATTCGGTTCCGTTGCCTTCAATCGCGCCGAACCCTCATACTATCGTAAGGTTGTCAAATAATAACGTTGACGAACCTTAAAGCAATTCGTGTTATTTCACGTGCCTGGTTACCCGCCGAAGAATTTTGCCTCGAGATCCAATTTGTCACCGACATCTTGTTGTAATTCCAAGAGCCTCGCAAACATTTTCTTCTGGAGAGCTACTGTATTTTTGTCGTCGGACAAATCATGTTGTTCGAGCGGATCAGTATCCATATTATAGAGCCGAATTTTTTTGATCGTCGGGTATAAAATCATCTTGTAACCATTCCAACGCACACTTCGTTGATTTTGCAAATAGGCACCATAGATTCCATCGTAACACGACACCGTCTGTTCGCCCTTGAGGATTGGTAAAAGACTGTTGAACTCAACATGGTCTGGTTTTACAACTTTTGCTAGTTCTAATGTCGTGGGCATAACATCTTGTAAATATATCTCCGTATCTACGGTAACACCCTTCCCGACCCTCGGACCAACCACCATGAACGGAACTCGTACACTGTGGTCATACATATTCTGTTTGCCCATTAATCCGTGATGCCCTACGGCGAGTCCATGATCGGCCGTAAAAAAGATGTAAGTGTTCCGTTGTTGTTTCGTCGTTTTCAAATGATCTAAAATGCGCCCAATCTGGTGGTCCATATGGGTGATGATTGCGTAGTATTCTTGCCGATTTACCTTCACCGAATGTTCCGTGCGAGGAAAGGGTGCGAGTTTTTCGTCACGCAATCCCCGCCCAGTCGCAGCCGCAGTGTTATAGGGATATTCCTCAAGAAAATTCTCCGGCACAGCGATGTCGCCCAAGGGATAACGATCGACGTATTCCTGGGGAGACTGACGAGGGTCATGCGGCGCGTTAAAAGCAACATACATAAAAAACGGCTTGTCATCTTGTTTCGCCTGATCCAAAAATCCGATGGCGTCGTCAGCAACGACTTCACTCCAGTGTTTACCACCGGCCCAGTAACCACCCCATTTAGGATCGTTGGGCAACCAACGCTGATCGGTGGGACTCAGCGGTCGATTATATCCCTCCGGTACTTGCTGAGGCATTCCCCCTCGAACAAACCCCGTCGTGTCAAACGCTTTAGTTGCGTCAGCACGCACATGCCATTTTCCCGACATATATGTGTGGTAGCCAGCTTTTTTCATATATTCGGACCAAAACCGACCCTCCTGCCGTTCTTTTTCCGTCGTCGGATAGATCGAATTTGCGTGCCATATAAACCGGCCTGTATTGAGCATACAACGACTTGCCACGCAAACCGCGCCGCTCCAACTTCCCATGTTATAGGCGTGAGTAAACGTAGTGCCTTGGGCAACCAATTTATCGAGGTTTGGAGTTTGAATTTCCGTGTGGCCAAATGCTCCGATCGTCTCAAAACATTGGTCATCCGCAAAAACAAAAAGAATATTGGGTTGTTCGGCGCTGCGACTAACTACCGCACTGAATAACCACAATCCGAGCACGCTTAACATTTGTTTGAACGTTTTCAACACACTTCTCCTGTGAATAGCATTACGATAGCGAGTCACCCCAATGAGAATTCGCTATGTACGATGATGCAACTATGCTAACAAATCTGCAATCGGAGTTCCACCATTAGAGATAGTGAAGGGCCGACCCGTTGGTGAAAATATTTCTTCATCGTGTTGTAAGCCCATAGCAGCGGCGATCGTGGCGTTGAAATCCTGTACGCTTACGTTCTGGTCCTCAACATAGAATCCGTCCTCGTCGCTCACACCATAAACTTGGCCCGTTTTTATACCTCCGCCAATTAACAACGTGGAGAACGCGGCCGGGTGATGATCACGACCTGCATTAACATTAATTTTCGGCGTTCGGCCAAATTCTGTTGCCACGACAATCAACGTGGATTCAAGGCGGCCCCGTTGCTTAAGGTCGGCGATCAAGGAACTCAGAGCATTATCAAGTTCCGCGGCCTTATTGGTAATTGCATCGTTCAAACCGCGATGCATGTCCCACCCCCCTGTCGTCACCTCGACAAATCGAACGCCATTCTCGATCAGGCGGCGCGCCAGCAGACAGCCTTGCCCAAATCGATTTTGTCCGTACTTCTCTTTGATCGAATCTTCCTCGGTGGTAATGTCGAACGCCTTAATGGCATCGCTCCGCAATAGTCCAACCGCTTCACGGTACAAATCGTCGTAACCATTCACGTGTGAGTTTTCCTGGGCCCGAGACCGAAAGCCCTTGTCAAACGTTTGCGACAGCCCCAGTCGCCTATTGAAATGAAAGTCTTCTAAGTACTTCGGCATCTTCGTGTTTTCCAGGCCCTTGTTGGGATCGCCAATAGGTACGGGTGCGAATTTTGCGCCTAAGTAACCCGGTCCACCACCTTTGCTACCGATATTCACACTAGCCGGCAACGTCTGACTGATCCGACCATCGAGCCGGTGAATCCATGGCCCCAGGGCGGGGTGGTTCGTTGTAGCAATTTCATCATAACTGGTTCGGAGCAAATATTGGGCGGGTCCATGTGCACCCGTTTCCTGAAACATTCCGCGAACCACCGCCAACTCATTGGCCATGTTTGCCAACTTGGGCAGATGTTGTCCAAATTGCACGCCGCTGATGCTCGTGCTGATGGCCTGGGTGTCTCCCTGTACGCTACTCCCAGGTTTGGGATCAAACGTATCAAGATGACTCATCGCACCTGTCATAAATAAATAGACAATCTGTTTCGCTGGAGCGACTGCCTTGGTTTTGTCACCATCGATGCCTAGTGAAACATCCGTAAGGGCCGTCACGCCAAGGAGAGAACTAGCTACCTGGGCCATAAATCGCCTGCGGGCACAACCATCTAACGTTTTCGCATCTACCATGAGTAACTTTCCCTTAAGGCTATCTGTGAGCACGTTAAACGCGCCAAAAAGCAATTCCTACTGTACGTATAAAAATTCACGTGTATTCAACAACGCCCAAATTACGTTTCCCAATCCAGCGGGACCAAAATCACGAACTTCTTTGTAACTGGCACCCCGTTCTTCCTCGGTGGGCATTCGGCCTAAAATGCTCAAAAACACGACCGTAAGGCGATTTGCTTCGTTGGTGCCCATAACCTCTCGGTGCACAACCGAACCAGACTCAAGCATCATGTGTGTAATAGGCCCATTGAAAAGTGCTAACAACTGAGGAACCGTTCCCTCGACACTCCCGTCGCCGATAATTTCGCGGTCACTCTGACCAAATTGACGCAAGAAATGCGACGCCGGAAGCGGTTGTGGCAATTCGGACGCCCGCCGTAGTAATAATCCCTGATAACTATGCTTGCGGTTATAGTCGCGTTTGGCGGCCTCCGCTTTGCTAATGTCATCGATCTTCAAATTAATTTCAAAGATACTTAATCCAGGATCCGCATTGATCGCCTCGATATACTCCTTATCATCCGGTCGTAAATGGTAATCGATATTATTGAAGGTTAACGTCAAAACACTATCCCATATCTGCTCAGCGGTCATCCGCCGCAAAATCGGTCCTTCAAAAAAATAATCGTCAACTGCGTTAACGTCATCATAGGTCACCTGCCGCTGATAAGCTTCCGTGTTGTAGATAATCCGCATGAATTCCTTGATATCGAACTTAACGCGTCGCATCTCCCTCACCAACACTTCCAACAACTCTGGGTTGGAAACGTGGGTGTTATCCATAATGTCGTCCACTGGTTCGAAGACTCCCCGTCCAAACGCGCGCTTCCACATCCGATTGGTGATCGCCTTAGCAAACCGTGAATTCTCAGTGGACGTCATCCAGCGTGCAAACAGATCGCGCCGATCCGTATCTGGAGCCATCGGGGGAATCGACCCGAAAAGAATTTTCGCCGTTACCAACTCACCGGGTTTAGCATCATCGTAAGCGTAGTCGTGAGGGAATTTAAGTTTTGCCGCGGTCTCATTTACCGTATAGCGATTGAAACGCTCAATCCGACGCATCAGATTCGCTTCTCGAGAACGTTCACCGACCTCGGTAATGGCGGCTTTCATATTCTTTTGGGCATACGTAGCGCGTGGACCCGACGTACGAATCCCCGCCTCGAACGCAGCAAGTTGATAAAACTCCTTCTGCGTCCATTTATCAAATGGGTGATCGTGACATTGAGCACAACCTATGCGAGTGCCCAAGAAAATCCGAATTGTGTTATTGAGATTATCCAGCGGCATACCGATATCGCGCAGTTTATAACCAGTGGCAGGGTCATGCCAAACTTTACCCTCTGACGACAACATCTTACGAACGAATTTATCATAAGGAATATTATCGCGCAACGATTCTTTGACCCAGTCGGCCCACGGTCGTATGTACGTGTTTCCTGTCGATCGGTCAACAATTCGCAAGATGTCAGCCCAATAGTTGAACAAATGGCTAGCGTAACCAGGTTGACCCAGCAAATAGTCTATTAGTACTTCGCGTTTATTGGATTGTTTAGACGTTATAAAAAGATACGCTTCCCGACCAGTGGGGATCGTTCCTGTGATATCTAAATATGCCCGCCGAACAAATTGTCCGTCACTACTAGGCGCATTTGGCTCGACTCCTTCGGTCGCTAATCGTTTATCTATAACTTTGTCGATTCGTATTGTCGCCAATCGCATTTGACCGAGTAGACTAGAATCCACCTTATCCACCTCAAATGGCAACGCCAATGGGTCTTCCTGATGTGGGAGCTTGGTTTTGATTTCGTTCGCTCGAGGCTTGCTGGGCGCCTTTTTACGCACTGCACCGCTGTTAGACTGTGCAACCGACACTTGGCAATATGACAAGCAGAAAATTCCCAATAAAACGAACGCCAATACCGATTGTCTTTTGCACATACATAGCCTCGCGAACCAACTGAATATCAATACCCAAAAGTAGATGTTGAATTATTGCACTTTAAACTTATTGTTGCAATAAACATATCGGATCAAATCGCCAAAATAACCCAAAACGAGCCGGTCTTTACGATAAATTTATCGATACACTCATCAATTTACAAAGCGCTCTTGAGCAACGACTCGAGATTTTCAAGTGTTAAAGTACGGGGATTCGTGAACCCGCAATGGTCCCGCAGCGCTTGCTCAGCAATGCCATCTAGATCCCCGGCATCGATTCCCATTTCTGCTAGATTTCGAGGCAATCCAATTACACGATTCAACTCGGAAAAAGCCTCGGCTAATCCGTCCGGGCCTGAAGATATCCCTAACGTTGAGGAAATCACCCTAGTTTCTTCGCGCGCACTATCTAAATTAAAGCGAATTGCATGCGGCATAAACACCGCATTAAGTGTCCCGTGATGAAGTCTTTTTCGTCGCAACGCGCCAAGTGGATGGCTGACTGCGTGAATGACACCCAACCCTTTTTGGAACGACAAAGCTCCTTGCATCGCGCACATCATCATCTCTGATCTTGCAACAATATTCTGCCCATCGTCGACAACTGTTTTGATGTTGGACCAACCACGACGTAAACCGTCGATAGCGATAGCGCCAGCTACAGGGTTATAGACATTACTGCAGTAGGTTTCCAAACAATGTGAAAGAGCATCCATACCCGTAGCAGCCGTCAGTAGCGGTGGAAGATCCAAAGTCAACTCCGGATCCACAATCGACCATTTGGGAATAATGTACGGACTAATTATCGCCAACTTTTGCCCACTCGTCATACTAATTAATGCACCTCGTCCTACTTCGGAACCTGTCCCTGACGTAGTTGGAATCGCGATAACTGGAACGACCTCCGAGGTAATTTTTTCCAGCCCTCCACAGATAAACGCCGTATCCTCTAACGCGAGATCATGAGTCGCCATAATTCCGATTCCTTTTGCCGCATCCATCGGGGAACCGCCTCCTAACGCGATAATCCCATCGCATGCTTCACGTCGGTATGCTTCAACCCCCAACAAAACAGACGCTTCCGTGGGGTTCGTTTCAATGTCGGAAAACACCACTGGATTTTTAAGACTCAAACGTTCAACGAACCCTCGGTTTAACAATCCTCCATCCGTCACGACTAGCGGTCGTTGCATTTCAACACGCTGAATGACTTCCGGTAAATCCACCAACGAACCGGCGCCGAACTGAACTTTTGTGAGATAATTAATTGTGGGGTATTGCATAGCTCGCTCCAAACATGGTACTAATCCAACCAACCGTTTCACCGTATCATCCCACAATTACACTTTAGTTAAAGGCCACCGAGGCAAGCAATGACTCCAGAATCAATTCGCGAAAAACAAAATAAACTCAAGGAACAATATCGAAACCAACCGGAAACAGCACTTCATACGATGTCCGTTACCGGCGCAGTGTCACAGTCCACATATACGATCAAATTACCAACGCATGCAGGCGATGTTGAGGCCGGTCTTCACCAGGCCGCGGGTGGCTCTGGAACACATGCCTGTAGCGGAGACATGCTGCTTGAGGCGCTGGTTGGCTGCGCCGGAGTGACCCTTGCAGCTGTTGCAACAGCCATGCGGATTTCTATCACCAAGGCAGAAATCACGGCTGCGGGCGACCTCGATTTTCGAGGCACAATGGGCGTTAACCCTGATGCGTCCGTTGGGTTTGGGAACCTGCGGCTACAATTCGAATTGGATACAGACGCATCACAGGAGTCCCAAGACAAGTTGATTTCGCTCACCGAAAAATACTGTGTTATCTATCAGACGTTGTCGGTCCAAAACACTATTGCGACTTCGACAGGAACTCGATAAATGGACACTAAGCTGAATCTCCTACACCCTGCGGCCGATCTCTGCATCGTCTGCAGCGATTTTCACGCATCGTTAAAGTTTTACCGCGACATCCTAGGGTTCGAGGAACTTCTCGACATCCAAATTCCCACAGACGTTGCCCGCGGTGCGCATCTAGCGCCCACAGGGTTCCGCCAAATCCGCCTCACCGCGGGACACACTCGCATCAAATTGATGGAGATCGCCAACCCACCCCTTTCCGGAAACACCGATTTCAAAGCGGGGGTGCGTTGGCTAACTTTTATCATCGACGACTTACCCAACACCGTCCAACGATTGAAAAATCAGGGCGTCGAATTCATGGCAGATGCAGTGCGTGCTCCCGATGCGGCTCATGTGATATGTGCGGTAGACCCCGATGGATTGTTAATCGAACTCGTGCAAGTCGACCCGTAATCGAGCACCAAATGGGAAGCGACATGACTCAACTATTTTCCTCATTTTGCGACGCGCCTTGGATGCGTCGCTTGGGCAGTCTTTTTGCTCGACAGTGATAATCAACTTCGAACCCGCAAGAGCAACCACTTGCATTATCGAATCAACAATTCACCAACGCCTAAACCGGGTTTATCGCTGATGGTCGTATAGGGCCCAGAAATTTCGAGCGGTTCCGAGACTGTACGCTCCACATAATAATCGGGCCCCAATACGTCTCCTGGAAATTCCTCGATCTTCATATTTTCATGTGCGACGACCAAATGGGCCATTGCCGCTATGCCGATATCCCATTCAAGATTCGAACCAATTGAACACGCGACACCGTGCGTTTGCGCATAATCAAGTATCTCAATACTACGGCTGATACCGCCATTTTTTCCGGGATACACGCTGATCACATCGCAACAGTCATTTCGAATAAGTTCCTGAGCATGAATCAAGTCAAAACAGATATCATCTGCGAGGATCTTAACTCCCGTTTCTCGCCGCAACCGCGCCAATCCCGCATAGTCTCCATCAGGTGTCGGTTGTTCCACCAAATCCAGGCGACAATCCGATAATTGCTTAACACAATCGATTGCTGTGTCCACATCCCAACCACAATTTGCGTCGATCACCAAATCTTTTCCAAAACCGATTTCTCCTCGCACCGCCTTAACTCGCTCAACATCCTGTCGCGGATCGGTGCCAACTTTTACTTTAATAGTATCAAATCCCGCGGCTACCAGTTCTTTAGCGCGTCCGACGGCACGTTCAACGTCATATGCTCCCATCGAAAAACGACTTTTGATTTTCAACGGTCGGCAGGCGCCGCCCAACAACTCATAAACAGGTTTACCCTGATCTTTACCTAACGCATCCCAACATGCCATTTCAATGGCACTTTTAGCAAACCAATTGCGACTGCAACAAGCGTCCATACGTCGGTTGAGTTCCGGAAAATCACCGATCTCCAATCCCACAACCGCCGGCGCTAACGTCTCATTAATGACTTGTTCACATCCCGACGGCACCTCACCACTCCAGCGCACCGTAATCGTCGCCTCGCCCAAACCATCTACCCCAACATCGGTGTGCAGGCGTAATACGACAAACTCATTGCCCGTATTGACGCCAAGCGCCGTGATCATTGTGTATTTGGTTTTGATATCCAGTCGATGCCGATAGGTCGTAATGCCGGTAATTTTCATAAAAATGTCAATTCAATCGATATCCATGAGCGGGCAATGGAACTTTTTCCGGGAAAAGCATGGGGGATAGGTGCAGGGACCCAATAACTCGTCGAATGAGAGATCTTCCGGCCAATAACAAACCCTCTTAGCAATATAGCCGCCCGCTAAATGCGGAACGCATATCTTATCGAATCGTTAGACCGGCGCATCGGGATCGAGGTACTCATTCTCTAGTGTGCGCATTAGCCACTAATGCCCATCCGCTAGTTATTCTTCCATTCTTCACCCAGCGGAACTCCATCCCGACGACAACCAAGGCGGTTGTAGGTAACATAGTCAATGTTCTCGCTGAGCAACTGCACACTGCCATCCACTAAAACAAACTGGGCACCACCCTTATGCCGCGATCGAAAGCCCAGTTCGGTGTTCCAATTGTCCCAGCGACTACATCCTTTCGGACCGGGAAACCCTGGCTCTCCCATGCCAATAACCGGGTAGTTGATTGGTGACGTCGTGGCCGTCTTGAGGGCATTGAAGTACATCCAGCCGTTGCGTGAATGTCCACTTTTGTTTGGAAGGATTTCGCCAAACGCGATCACCTGACTCTCACCATCAATCACGTCTCGAAAACGAGAAGACCAATTGCCCATGGCAAACACACCACTCGTTGTGAAACCGCGGCCTTCGTCTGCCCGCGGATTGGGGCCAGTGCTGAAAATGTTACCCGGATATGAAACGCACATGTTTTGATTATTAGGCAACATGCTTTGTGCACCAATCGAATACCCGTACGTAGTAATTGCGCGATCCACTGTGGGATTGGTACCATCAATAAAGGGATCGATATTGGCCGAGGGGCAAATCAACACTGGTATCACTTCTGACCGCACCCACTTACCACTGGGACCAGCGGTAGTTTCGAATAACGACCACCCATTGTACGGACCGCTGCTTCGCGTACCGGCCATTTCTTGATTAAGCTGATTGTAAAGCGGATCAAGTTCCAAAAACGGAAGTAGTTTCGTCACAACGGATCCTCGGCTTGAACCAGTCCAAGTATAGGGATTGTTAGATTGTCGGCCCCATTGATAGTATCCGTTGGTGGGAAGTTGCCCGTAAGTATTGTGATAGGTCCGGATGGCTAAACCAATCTGTTTTAGATTGTTACTGCACGACATCTTACGCGCGGCTTCCCGTGCCGCAGAAACCGCAGGTAACAATAAAGCCACCAGAATTCCGATGATAGCAATAACAACCAACAACTCCACCAAAGTGAATCCCTTGAATTTCCGCCACGATTTAACAACCATGTCAGTCTCCCAAATAATTATGGTACAAGATGCCTATATTCTAACAAATTAGCCGCGTGTCAGGCAAACCGATTTCCGATAACTTATCGTTATTGTTCCCTACCTGAGCGAGTATTGGAATCAATCTCTCCCAACTCCGCTATCGCGCGCTCAAACCACGGTACCCAACGCAACCACAAGGGAAAAAACATGATCGCTCCAACGGCGGCGCAAAACAAATATATCGTCGGCGGTGACAATTCTAACGTCCCTTTCCCTAGGTCAAAAAGGTAATTACCCCCCACAAAACCAATCATTGTAGTGACTGTATTCATCGCAATAAATCTACCCCGATCTTCATCCGTAGTTAACACCTGAAGTAGCGATTGCAAGGGAATCATATAGAAACCAGCAAAAAAACCACCGGCCGATAATAGCGATACCGTTACCCAATAATCTGCCGGCGCTATAGCTAACAGGCTAAACGCCGCGGTCATCCCCAGCGATCCGATTAAAATGAAACTCGGCCGGATACGACCACGGCTCCGTTGACCTACCACGAGACCCCCAACGCCAATCGCTAACGCCAAGAACGCCCCCTGTGTCGACGCAGAAAAAGCGTTAATGTCTAGATGGTCTTTGTAAGTGGCCATATTCAACAAAGCAATTCCCGGAATAACAAAAAAAGCCGCGTAGGCTCCAGTTACCGCTAACAGTGGTGTACCAAACGCTTGTCGAATCATCGCTACGTTGACGCCAAAGAAACCGTGAAACCCATAATTGATCTTCAGCAGTGGATTTTTTGGCTTCAATTTTGGTAATCGCGTTGCACATTTCAAGCCAACCAAGGCTAACAATAAAATACAACACCCTGGAGCGATTAACCAGTTGACCCCGACCTCCCCAGTGATCTGTTCTGGTGTAAAGACCTCCGTCAGTCCAATCGGGATCTCCCGCGGTAACATGTCCCGGGCAACATAGGATTTTTCGTAGTGATCATAAAAAAACCCGCCAACAACGGTTCCAAGAATAATTGCAACATTGCTAACCATACCCAACAAGCCATTCGCGTTGGATATCTCGCCTTGAGAGACCAATTCAGGGATAATGCCCAATTTTGTTGGTGAAAATAATGTACTCTGAATTCCAAGGAGTATGACGCAAAATATGACAAATTCGAAATTGCCAGCGTAGAGTGCTCCAATACAACATATAGCTAACAGCACCTCCCACAATTTAACGACAATCACAACGTTACGCTTGCTGTACTTGTCAGAAAATTGGCCCAAGAAACCCGCCAAGAGTATAAACGGAGCTGAAAAGAAAAGGGAAATATAGAACTCACCATTAAGGCCGAATTGGTAGGACCAAATGCCACCAGTAGTCACGGCCATAATCACGAGCTGCTTGAAAATGTTATCGTTGGCTGCTCCAAATGCCTGCAATATATTGAGGCTTGCGAAACCATTATTATCCTTTAGACTCGTCACCCGTTACTCCTTCGTCGCAAAAACCAATCAATGTACTATTGTCGTGGATTGTACTGTAACCGAGTCCTAAATACGATATTAAACAAATTCACTCAACTCCCATCCTCGGGGAAACGTCATCTCTCTCAATGGACGGCGGATTATACCCGCCGCTGAAATTATCATCGGGGGAAATATTTGTAATAACAATTTATTTGGAGATAGTCTGTCCAAGTTATCCACCGACGGGAGTAATAGTACAGATGGGTAATTTTCAGCCGTAGAGGAACCAACCATGATTCATCCAAACCGGCGACGATGCTCACGGAGTTCAGTAGGATTTTAATGGAACGTGTTACCCAGCTCATCTTTTTGGTATTCTTAAGTGTCGGGAGTCATATTTGATTACCAATAAGTCACCAATTCGTAAACGACACCTTGCTAACACACCATTCGCTACCATTCCAAATTCAAATGTTGTATAATACTCGGTACGATTATTAGGCGCCCTACGGCATTTTCCGATGAACACTTCCACAAGGGCATTATGTCACGTCAACTAACAACTCTTTCCATATTATTCTGCTTGGTAAACTCCGTCTTTGCCGCAGAAGATACCCGTCCTGCGTTGAATGCCGAACAGGTAAAGTTCTATATCGATCAAGTCGCCCCCATCCTGATCAATAATTGTTTCGGTTGCCACGGCCCTGGCTCTAGTGTTAAGGGCGAACTTTATCTGGGTAACCGCAGGGACATTCTCAAAGGTGGTGAAACAGGTCCTGCCGTCGACCTTAAAAACCCTTTGGACAGTCTCTTCATTCAAGCAATGCTTTATCAGGATATGGAAATGCCTCCCAAGGGCAAGTTACCGCAATCCCAGATCGACATCGTCATTAAGTGGATTACGAATGGTATGCAAATTCCACCGGATCGCGAGACCGAACGCCCTGTCGCACTCAAGAGTAAGTACAACACCGAAATTAACGACGAGACCAAATCTTTCTGGCAACACCGCTCCGTGGCACCCTCAAAAGCCCCTTCGGTTAAAAACAAAAAATGGCCCACCAACGCCATTGACTATTACGTCTTGTCCAACTTAGAAAAAGCTAAAATCAATCCAAGTCGCCCCGCCGATCGTGCGCACCTGATTCGGCGGGCGTATTATGATCTGACAGGACTCCCGCCAACGATCGAGGCCGTTACGAAGTTTGTTGACAACCCCGACCCCGCCGCCTATGAACATCTGCTTGATACATTACTCGAGTCGCCACAATACGGAGAAAAATGGGGCCGTCACTGGTTAGATTTGGTCCGCTATGCGGAAACCAATAGTTACGAACGCGACGGCACCAAACCTTTTGCGTGGCGATACCGTGATTACGTCATCCGAAGTTTTAACAACGACAAGCCCTACGATCTTTTTATCAAGGAACAATTAGCGGGGGACGAATTTGAGACTCTCACTGCCGACTCGATCACAGCCACAGGATACTACCGCCTAGGCATTTGGGATGATGAACCGGTTAGTCAAAAACAGGCACTTTACGATGATCTGGACGACATCCTGCTCACCACATCTCAAGTTTTTCTAGGCCTGACCATCAACTGCGCTCGCTGTCACGACCACAAGTTGGATCCAATCTCTCAAAAAGACTACTATCAATTTTTAGCATTCTTTTCGGGATTCCGACGCTATGGTGTGCGTGGCCATGACACCGTGCAATCCGCATCAATAGGACCGATCGCCGTCGATGCAAACCAGGCTTTGCAGTCGCAAATGCGACAACAACTAGACAAAGAACTCGGCGAATTAGACCGCACCATCAACAACGTCAACAACCGGCTTCAGGGGCTCATGTCAGCACCGGAAAAAGAGGACTTTAAGGCTATTGAAGTTCGCGTCGATATCGCACGGAGTTACGTCGGCAAGGGGTTTTCTAAACAACTGGTCGACAAATACGTGGCAGCCGTGGAACGCCGCAAAGAAATTTTGGATACACGTCCAGACGAAATTGCGAAAACGCTCGTCATCAAGGAGGTTGGCCCAAATCCCCGAGAGACGTTCGTATTGGTACGGGGAAATGCCAATGTGCAAGCGGAAAAGGTAGAACCCGGTTTCCCCTCGGTTCTTTCGCCACCGGAACCCGACATCCAACCATCGGTCCATGGCCAGAGTAGTGGTCGCAGAACGGCGCTTGCCAAATGGATTACCAGCAAGCAGAACCCCCTCACGGCTCGCGTCATGGCTAATCGACTATGGCAACACCATTTTGGCTATGGCATTATTGCCACTTCCAACAACTTCGGGGCTGGGGGACTGGCACCTTCAAATCCGGAGTTACTAGATTACTTAGCTAATGAGCTCATGGACGGTGACTGGAGACTCAAACGCATGCACAAGTTAATCATGCTATCGACAACGTACCAAATGAGTTCCCAATCCAGCAAAACTGGAGAATCCAAAGACCCCACCAATCAGTTGATTTGGCGGTTCAATCCCCGTCGGCTGACTAGTGAAGAACTACGCGATTCGATTCTGGCCGCAAATCAGTCCTTGAATCTCCAAATGGGTGGTCCAAGTTTTTACCCGATCGTTGCACCCGAGGTACTCCACGGGCAATCGCGCCCAGGGGCTGGCTGGGGTTCGTCCAGCGAAGAACAACGTGCTCGCCGCGCCATTTACATATTTGTAAAACGATCTCTGGTGCTGCCGTTGATGGCTAATTTCGATTTTGCGGATGTAGATTCTTCCTGTCCAGTCCGTTTTACTACAACTCAACCAACCCAATCTCTTAGCCTACTCAACAGCGAATTCACAAATCGGCAAGCCGGCATTTTCGCTGATTCTCTCCGCAAACGATCGCCCGACGATCTTCCCGCTCAAATTCAACGCGCCTTAAATCAGGTGACCCAACGCCGTGTCACCGAAGAAGAAATAAACCGCGGTGTCCAACTGATAGCTCAGCTTATCGAGACGGGGGCATCAGAACAGGAAGCCCTAAAATATTTCTGCCTTGTCAGCTACAACCTGAACGAGTTCCTTTACGTTGATTAACTAATCTACTGTTTCCACCTATTATGACTACAGGCCGAGACCATTATCATGACTAAAAATTTCTGCGGACGAACAAGGCGTGAGTTTATCTGGCAAACCGGTGCCGGATTTACCGCTACTGGCCTCGCAGCCATGCTCAGCGATGATGGATTTCTCGAAAATCAACTGGTGGCAGCCGATGGTCAAACGTCATGGGAGAATCCGCTGGCGCCCAAGAAGCCACATTTTCCGGCGAAAGCCAAATCGGTTATCTTTCTCTATATGTATGGTGGTCCCAGCCACATCGATACCTTCGATTACAAGCCTGCTATGAAGGGAATGGACAACAAAACGATTGACGTCAAAACATTCGGACGTGGCGGACACAAGACTCAGGGTCGCATTGTCGAACCCCGTTGGGATTTCAAGCAGTATGGCGAATGCGGTAAATGGGTTTCCAGTCTTTTTCCCCACACTGCCGAAATGGTCGATGACATCTCTTTTCTCCATTCGATGACGGCTGACTCTCCGATACATGGATCTGCCATGTTGATGATGAATAGTGGCCGCATTCTCAGTGGCAACCCCTGCCTGGGGTCGTGGGTAACCTACGGTCTAGGGAGTGAAAACCAAAACCTCCCTGGGTTTGTTGTGATGCTGGACCCACGCGGGGGTCCCATCTCCGGTGCCAAAAACTGGAGCTGTGGATATATGCCGGCGAGCTATCAGGCAACGATCATGCGCAGTCAAGGAACACCCATCCTCAACCTTGAACCCCCGACCGGAATGAGCCAAGAGGTCCAAAAAAAGATTCTGCTTTCCATCAAACAATATAATGAGGATCATCAGAAGCAGCGCGCCGCCAATTCCCAACTCGCCGCCCGCATCGCTAACTATGAACTAGCTTTTCGAATGCAAACCGCCGCCCCTGAAGCTACGGACTTACAGCATGAAACCCAAGCTACGCATGATCTTTATGGGTTAAACGATCCTCGCTCAAAAGATTTTGGTCGCCAGTGCCTGTTAGCAAGACGACTGGTCGAACGAGGTGTCCGTTTCATCCAAATCTATTCCGGCGGCAATCACAATGACGCCAACTGGGACGCTCATGGCGACCTACAGATCAATCACGATTTACACGCTGGAGAAACCGACAAACCGATTGCCGGTTTACTCAAAGATTTGAAACAGCGCGATATGTTGAAAGACACGCTGATTGTTTGGGGCGGTGAATTTGGCCGCCAGCCGACCGCCGAATATGCCAAAGGAACGGGCCGCGATCACAATAGTTATGGATTTACGATGTGGATGGCCGGCGGTGGAATCAAGGGAGGTGTCAGCGTAGGCACGACCGATGAATTGGGTAGCCGCGCCGTGGAGGATCGATTCCATGTACGCGACTTCCATGCGACTATTCTCAACCAACTCGGATTTGACCCGAATCGGCTGTCCTATTTCTTTGACGGACTAGATCAGCGGCTCGTCGGAGTCGAGCACGTCGCTCCGATTAAACAAATCATTGCCTGATTCGACCATCGACGCATCTAGTAAATCCAGCTACTTTTCCATCACGCCCCCCAAAATGGCCACGCTTCAACGAACTTTTACGGAATTGTTCGATCCTCGTCGCCGCAAAGGCATCATTCCTGTTTCAACTTTTATTAAATGGTCGATATAATTAGATAGACATTTAGATCCCCTTCATGACCATTATCCATTGGAATATTCATGCTACAGCTCGGCTCCGAACAATTCAGGCTTTGCAATGGAATAACCCGTCGAGGTTTCCTTCAGGTAGGTGCCCTGGGAATGGGGGGGTTATCACTCAGCCAGTTATTGCAATTGGAAGCGCAAGCCGGCATTCGTGGATCCAACAAAGCCATCATCATGATCTACTTAGTGGGTGCACCTCCACACCAGGACATGTATGACCTTAAACCAGATGCTCCCGCAGAAATACGGGGCGAATTCCAACCGATTTCGACAAGCGTCAACGGGATACAAATTTGCGAACACATGCCCCACCTGGCAAAAATCATGGACAAGTGCGTTCCCTTGCGCGCTGTGGTTGGATCACCCAGCGGCTCCCATGATTCCTATATCTGCTACACGGGCCGCGCTAAAGTTAACGAGCCAACCGGCGGCTGGCCTTCTATGGGGTCCACCATATCTAAGTTACAAGGGCCCACCAGTTCCGCCGTACCAGCGTTCGTCGGACTCGCGCCCAACGCCGGCCATCCTCCCTATGGTTCTCCTGGGCTACCAGGGTTCTTAGGAATCTCGCATGCGGCGTTTCGACCCTCTGGGCCCGCTCGCAGTGACATGGTGCTCAACGGATCGAACAAAGATCGATTGTCGGATCGGACCGCACTACTAAACCAGTTTGATCAACTTCGGCGGCAAGTCGATGCTGACCGCGTATTCGAACAAGTTGGGGATATCACCGCACAAGCCTTGGGCATCCTCACCTCGAGCAAACTAGCCCATGCGTTGGACCTAACCAATGAGGACCCCGCAACTCTAAAACTATACGGAGAAGGTCACGAGAAACGTTACGGTGACGGTGCGCCGCGCAATAACCAACATTTTCTTTTGGCGCGCCGACTCGTCGAAGCAGGCTGCCGTGTCGTCACATTGAATTTTGGCCGCTGGGATTTTCACAGTAATAATTTTTCTGAAGCTCGCGACACGCACCTGCCGTATTTTGACAAAGCACTAGCCGCATTAATCCAGGACCTTCATAACCGCGGAATGGCGGATGATGTGTCCGTGGTGGCGTGGGGTGAATTCGGCCGCACACCACGAATCAATAAAAATGCCGGACGCGATCACTGGCCTCAAGTTGGCGGCGGACTGCTGGCTGGTGGCGGACTGCGGACTGGGCAAGTGATCGGTGCAACCGACAAGCACGCCGCATCGCCAGCGGATCGACCTACACACTTCGGTGAGGTTATCGCGACCTTGTATAAAAAGATGGGGCTTGATCCCAACGCCACTACCGTGCCTGACCTGACGGGTCGCCCTCGATACCTCAGTGACCATCCACCTATTAAGGAACTCCTATAGAGTCCCAACCATGCTTTCCATCAGTCCCCATTCACACAGCCGTCGCAGCTTTCTTACCGCCGGCACTTTAGGCATTGGGTCGCTGGCACTAACTGATCTATTGCAAGCCAGATCGCTCGATCCCTCGGTAATTCGTAATAAATCGGTTGTCTTGCTCTTCCTCGGGGGCGGTCCCCCGCAACATGAGACATTTGATCCAAAAATGGAGGCGGCGAGCGACTACCGTGCGATGTATGGCGAAACTCAAACGTCATTACCAGGTGTCACTTTTGGTAGTCATTTTTCCGGCCTTGCCAAACACGCAGACAAATTGGCGATCGTCCGCTGTTTTAGTAACGGTATGACGTCTCATGGCGCGGCAACCGCTTATATGGCCTCTGGGGGTAATCCCACTAAGGCCAATCTGGGAAACCTCTATGCACGCATCGCAGGAACCATCAATCCCATGACAGGGATTCCCAATAATGTCATACTTGGTCCCCGTTCCGCCGGCGCCAACTTTGTAGGTAACCCTGATTATACATCTCGTTTGAACCCGCCCAATAAACTCGGTTCTAGTTGGGGCCCATTTGACCCTAGTGGGGCCGGTAATCTCCAGGCCGACATGACCTTGGGAATTGACTCTCCTCGATTGGATGATAGGCGCACACTACTGAGTAGGTTAGATACGCTCAGGCGACGTCTGGACAACGAAAGCATACTGGACGGCGCAGACCAGTTTACGCAACAAGCGTTTGATGTACTGCTAAAAGGTGTTGCTCGATCGTTTGATCTTTCCGAAGAATCTCCTTCGACCCTCCAACAATACGACACGGGTGAATTTCAGATACCCCCATCCGTATTTAAAAGGAAACCAAATAAAGCCGGATTCGAAAATCAAACTCCAATTTTTCTAGGTCGCCAAATGCTGCTAGCGCGGCGGATGGTAGAAGCCGGATGCGGTTTTGTCACGGTCACCAGCACGGGGTGGGATTTCCACGGTAATCGATTTGGCGTTGATGACGGAATCCCCTGTCTCGGCGGCGCAGTCAATAAGGCGGTTACGGCGTTTATTGAGGATCTCGATCAACGGGGAATGTCTGACGATGTTCTCCTTGTGATTACCGGGGAGTTTGGGCGCACGCCGCGAATAAACAACAAGGCAGGCCGTGATCATTGGGGTGGCATCTGCCCACTCCTGCTGGCGGGTGGAGGTCTGAACATGGGTCAGGTGATTGGAAAATCGGACAAGACCGGCGGAAAGCCGATCAGTGAGGCCGTTACCACGACCCAGCTAACTTCCACCATCCTCCACACACTGGTTGATCCTGGCGAGGTTAGGCTTCTGCCACAAATTCCCCAAGCCATTCAAAATACACTGTCGCGTGCCGATCCGATCCGGCAACTCTAAACACTCTGATGTCCACACAACGGATTTTTTCATCGATTCAAGTGCAATGTATTCCTTTGGAAAGGACCGCATAACGATCCTCCTGCGAATTTGTCGTGACCGCCTCGATGACTATCCGACTTTGCAAACACTATAGGAAATATGTTAAAATCAAACGCGACCTAAAATACTTACAACTTCCATTCCGGCTTTCAAGAGATGACCAACATGCGCCCTGTCCATCCATTGCTTTCCATAATTTTTCTCATCACCCTTTCGCTGCAACTATCGGCTGAGAATTGGCCAGGATGGCGGGGACCGCGGGGCGACGGAAGCAGCATTTCGAGATCGCTGCCATTGGAATGGGATGGGACCACCGGAAAAAATGTCCTCTGGAAAACACCACTGCCGGGCACGGGCCATGCCTCCCCCATAATTTGGGAGAATCATGTCTTTATTGCCACCTGTAATATCGAATCTCAGTCAAGACAATTGATTGCCTTGGATCGGCATTCCGGTAAGATATTGTGGAATCGCGAGGTGTTGAAATCTCGGCTTGAAAAAAAACACTCCTTAAACAGCTTCGCTTCCAGCACACCGGCTACTGACGGCAAAACGATTTATGTAACTTTTTTCGAGGCCGAGGATCGAGAAATCCCCGCTCCTAATGTAGGCGGTGCTCGCAATATTTATCCAGGGAAAATGATAGCCGCCGCCTATGATTTCCAGGGTAATCTGAAATGGCGAGTCAAGCCAGGCGATTTTATAAGCGCGCATGGCTTCAACACGTGCCCCGTTCTCTATAAAAATCTCGTGATCCTCAATGGCGATCACGACGGCCAGTCCTATATATTGGCTCTCAATAACGAAACCGGAAAAATCGTGTGGAAAACCGAACGAAAATACGGTATTCGCAGCTATGCAACTCCCCTCTTACGAAACGTCGGCGGTCAACAACATTTGGTCGTTTCGGGCTCGAAACGGGTTGTCAGCCTTAATCCCGATACGGGTCAGGTCCGCTGGATTGTCGAAGGGCCGACGGAACAATTTGTCGCGTCCATGGTATTTGACGGTAGTTTGTTTTACGTCTGTGCAGGGTTTCCCACTTACCATGTAATGGGTATAGATCCGCGTGGATCAGGCGACGTCAGTGACAGTCACGTCAAGTGGCACGTTACCAACGTCCGTTGCTATGTGCCATCCCCTGTTGTAATTGATCAGTTTCTACTGGTCGCAGACGATCGGGGAACAGCAAACTGCTTTCATACCAAGGACGGTACCCGCTTATGGCAGGATCGCTTAGGAAACCATTTCAGCGCATCCTTGCTCAAAGCCAATGGTCTCGCCTATTTGTTGGCAGATGACGGCACTATGAAAATCGTGAAACCAGGAGCGGTGCTGCAAGTTGTCGCCGAAAACAAACTCGGCGAATACTGTTATGCGTCACCGGCCATTGCCCACGACCAGTTATTCATTCGCGGGGAAAACCACTTGTTTTGTATAGGAAACGCTAAATAGACCAACTTCGTCGATACGCACCTTTTTGATTCCGCAAACTTAAGGTCGTCTTTTAGCCATCATAGATTCATGTTAACCGTGACCCAAAACAGACCGAATGGTCAACGACGCGCCCTTATTCAGGCTGCCGGCGCGGGACTGCTGGGTTTAAATCTTCCGGATATTCTCGCTGCTCAACAAATTGTCGCAGCGCCGACTCCTCGGGTAAAAAATGTTATATTTCTGTTCTTGTTTGGTGGTCCCAGTCAACTGGAAACCTTCGACATGAAGCCCACCGCGCCTACCACTATACGCGGACCATGGAAACCCACGCCCTGTAAAACCCCAGGCTTGCATATTTGTGAAAAACTTCCCCTGACCGCCTCGATAACGGATCGGCTTACCGTGATCAAAACAATGAGCCATGACTTCAACGACCATAGCGGTGGTAGCCACTACGTGCAAACCGGCCACCGTTGGCAGGTTCCGATTGGGGGCGGATTTAATGTTACACCGCAGGACTGGCCTGCCATGGGATCCGTCGTTAAACACTTTCAACGGCGGCAGGGTTCCACCAGCAACAAACCATCCTATGTCGTTCTTCCTAATTCTCTGGGGCGACTGCAGGAATACAAAGTTCGTCTAAAACGGCCCGGAGAAACAGCCGGTTTTTTGCCTCCTCTGGATGAACCGCTGATTACACGAATTGACAAAAAGGACGCTGCTGACAATCCCTATTGGCGGAACATGGCCGACGAGGAACTGAGCTTTGAAATAGATGGGTTGCAATTACTGCCCGATCTTCAGATGGAACGCCTTATCAACCGCAACACGCTGTTAGAACAATTCAATCGGCAGCGAGATCGATTGCAATCGCACGCGGGCGTTGGGGCTATGAATGACTTTCGCAGAAAAGCACTCGATCTCGTTTCCTCGGAAGAGACCCGTATCGCGTTCGATGTCACCAAGGAACCTGACAAGTTACGGAAACAATACGGCAACCACCTTTTTGGCCAATCGGTGTTGGTCGCACGCCGACTTATCGAGGCGGGTACCAGATTTGTGACGGTCCATTATGATTGTGTCGACGGTTATAGTTGGGACTCCCACCGTAACTGTGAATCACTGGACAAACACCTCCTTCCCACACTTGATTCCGCACTGTCATCGTTAGTACTTGACCTGGAAACTCGCGGTCTGTTAGACGAAACGCTGGTGGTTTGCATGGGCGAAATGGGGCGAACACCAAAAGCCAAGGACGGATGGGGACGAGATCACTGGAGCACACTTTTTCCAGCCGTACTGGCCGGTGGCGGAATTAAGAAGGGTTTTGTGTACGGGCGTACCGACCGAGATGCTGCCTATGCCACGGAAAATATGGTCACACCCGAAGATCTTTCACGAACCATTTTGGAGGCTCTGGGGGTAAACCCGGCATGGATGTTGCCCGGTATTGCAGGAAGGCCTCAATTGGTTTCCGATGGAAAATTCATTTCCGACATCTGGACGTAGGGTCAATATTACGGTGAAAGCCAAACTCATTTCTTCTGAATTGCATTACAACCTTTGTCTGTGATTGGACCTAACAAAATGTATTCTATTTTTGTCACCATTGACGTCAACGAAGCCGATATGGAGGCCTTCATGCAGGCCAGTTACGGCGATGCTGAGGGTAGTGTCCGTGATGAACCCGACTGCTTCCGCTTTGATATACATCGTGATGTCACCGTCCAAACTCGATTCTATTTATACGAGGTGTATGCCGACCAAGCGGCCTTCGAGCGACATCTGGAAACACCTCATTTCTTGAAATGGAAGGCCGAGGTCGAATCGATGTTCGCCAACGAGCCGGTAATTTTACCAATGGCTACCGTGTTCCCTAGTGATTCCGGCTGGTGCTCGCAAAAGGCAAGCCTTTTAGACTGGTAGACCATCCACCATTTAACGTACAGGTTTTTTATGAAACTCCAGATACTGCTCCTATTGCTATTTTCTCCGCTGTTAGCACCAGCCGCTGACCGACCAAATATTCTGTGGCTGTCGGCTGAGGATATTTCTCCGCACCTGGGATGTTACGGCGATCCACACGCCATTACGCCGGCACTGGATCAGCTCGCATCAGAAGGCATTCGCTATACTCATGCGTTTACGACGGCCGGGGTGTGTGCACCCTGCCGCAGCGGGATCATTACAGGGATGTATCAGACGTCATTAGGGACGCACCACATGCGATGTCGCGCTATACTGCCTGAGCAGATTCAACCATTCACAAAACAGCTTCAGGATGTGGGATATTACTGCACCAATAATTCAAAAACGGATTATCAGTTTACTGCCCCAGCAGGAACTTGGGATTCCTCATCGGGCAAGGCCCATTGGAAAAACCGGCCGGATGAATCCACGCCATTTTTTGCGGTGTTCAATTTTACTGGCTGCCATGAGAGCGGCATTGCGGGTGCCGCAAAGTACCAATCCGTAACAAGCAAACTCTCACCCGCCGAGCGTCAGGATGCTGCCGCGCTGACAACGCTGCCGCCCTACTATCCTGATACTCCTGCGACGCGTGAGGACTGGAAAAGAAATTACGAATTAATCACGGCTTTGGATCATTGGTGCCGGGGACACATCCAGGACCTGAAGGAAGCCGGACTCTACGAGAATACAATTATCTTTTTTTGGTCCGATCATGGGGTTGGTCTACCTAGAGGTAAACGTTGGCTTTATGACTCAGGTACGCATATTCCACTAATTGTCCGTATTCCCGAACCGTTCAGGCAACCGAATCAGGGAATACCAGGAACCATAACCGACGAACTAATAAGTTCCATTGACTTGGGACCGACCGTTCAACGACTGGCCGGCGTTGAAACGCCTGAACACGTGCAAGGACGCGCCTTTCTGGGGAAACGCCTGAGTTCCCAAAGGGAGTACGTATTCGCCGCTCGTGATCGCATGGACGAACGATATGACATCATTCGCATGGTGCGAGACAAGCGTTATAAATACATCCGAAACTACGAACCGCTGAAGACTTTTTATCAGTATATGAATACACCCGAAAAGGGCGCGACCATGCAGGCGCTGCGGCAAGGTTATCTAAACGATCAGCTCTCCGAACACGCGGCATTCTTCTTCAGCCCTAGCAAACCCGTTGAGGAACTTTACGATGTGTCGCTGGATCCCCATGAATTGGTCAATCTGGCAACCAATTCCGCTCACCAAACCATACTAAAACGATTACGCGCCGCCCACATACAATGGGTTACTGACACCAAGGATTTGGGACTAATCGCCGAACCAATCCTGATCACCCGACAAGAAATCATTGGGAATCAATACAACATATTGCGAGGTTCGGAAGACCCTACCTTGTATCAACGGGTGGCTAGGACAGCATTGCTCGCTTCCGCCGGAACGGAGGCGGACCCAATGTTAATCGCCGCTCTTAGTGACAATGACGCCGCTGTTCGATATTGGGGGGCAATCGGCTTAGGCAACAACGCGCAACAAGCCGCCTCTAAACAACTAACCAAGATGATGCAGACGGATCCGGCTTCCGTCTGTCGCACTGCGGCGGCCCGCGCATTATGCCGCTTGGGACGTCCGAGGGTGGCATTGCCGGTCTTGGCCAAGGAATTGAAACAGGGCAGTCAATGGGAACGACTACATGCAGCAATCGTACTAGACGAAATTGACGAACAGGCGCGACCTGTCGTCCCCGAGATGCGTGCGGCATTGACACCGCGTACCGATCTTTATGCCAACGGGAAATACGTCATCCGAGTATTGAATCGCGCTCTAAATCAACTGGAAGGGACACAACGCCTGGTGCCCTAGACAGTGCCACCCCATCTGTTTGGGCCTCGTTATTCTTCCAACGCTAAAGGCGGCTTACAACACCATTGCGATGCTTGCAACAGCTATCATGACTAGGCCAAATAATAACTTGATGAGTGAACCGGCCAATCTTGCCCAGAAACTACTGATACCAACTCGCCAGGCCTCTCGGTTCTCTTTGCCATCCCAACGTTCACCTAAATAGGCACCTAACATGGCCCCGCATCCAGCAAATAGCAGGGCACCGACTAGCGAACCAATAACTGGAATTGGAATTGGAATACCCAACATCAGGCCCGCAATACTGCCCGCGAAAGAGCCAACCACCGCTAAAATTGCCCCCTTGCGACTGCCACCTGCTTTCCGCGTACCAACGGCGCTGGTCGTCATTTCCAACAATTCACCAATTCCAGCTAGTATTGCCAGCGCTGCGACCACCCACCATCCAAACGCGTAAGGTGACGCCTCCGGCATCAACCAAGAATACAACGCTGCACACAGTACCATCAACCAGTTGCCCGGCGCAGATATTGAATTCAATGACCAACAACCAATAAAGATCGAAAGTAAAATCAACGCATAGGCCAAATTCCACCAATTCAGATACGCTGAATCTTCCATAACCAATCTCCCTAATACAGATTTTTCGCCCTACCCTCGCCAACTACAACTTTTCAAAGTTATCGAGCGATGCGGGGTTGGCTATCGATTCTCGGTTTGACAGTTCATCGCCACAGATTATCGCCCGCACCGCCAGTTCGACTTTCTTTCCACTACGAGTATAGGGTATTTCCGGCACTTCGATAATCAATGACGGTACGTGTCGGGCAGACGTTTCCTGACGAATCCAATTTCGAATGCGGTCCTTGAGCTTGTCACCCAAGGTCACATCCTCCCCAAGTTTAACAAACAGCACCACGCGGATGTCGCCCCGCCATGGCTGACCCACAACAATACTATCATCAACTTCTGCTAACGCTTCCACCACTCGGTAAATTTCAGCAGTGCCGATTCGCACCCCACCCGGTTTAAGAGTCGCGTCACTGCGACCGTGAACCACGACCCCGCCACACGAACCCTGACTACCTGTAAGCTCAATCAGATCACCATGCCACCAATGTCCATCCCCCCGAGAGAAATACGCCTCGTTATAGCGACTACCATCTGTGTCGTTCCAAAACCCAATGGGCATACTTACAAATGGAGTACAACATACTAGTTCCCCCTTAAACGAATCACCTTCCCCTATCCGCACATCCATACCCAATCCGTAACACTGTAGTTCACTGCAAAACACCGGCAATAACGGATTGCCGAGCATGAAACACGAAATAATGTCCGTGCCACCACTGATAGAACTCATCTGAATATCTGACTTAACGTGTTCATATACCCACTCAAATTCCTCCTTTGCTAGCGGCGATCCTGTACTTAAAATAACCCTCAACTTTGATAAATCATAACTTGATTTCGGGTCCAGTCGCCGCCGACACGCGGATAAAAACTTGGGGCTGGTACCAAAATGAGTGATGCCACAATCAGCCACCACATCCCACAAACGGTTTAATGACGGGCGAGCCGGAAAACCGTCAAAAAGAGTGATGCTTGCACCCGCGTACAAACCCGTCAACATCCAATTCCACATCATCCAGCCAGTCGTCGTGACGTATAGTAGATTGTCATCCGCCCGCAAATCGCAATGCAGCAACAACTCTTTCACTTGCTGCAACAGGGTTCCTCCAGCGCCGTGGACAATGCATTTGGGCGGACCACTTGTACCAGAACTATACATAATGACCAGCGGATGTTCAAACGGGAAACGTTCAAATACCATTTCAACCGGATCGCTCGAAATCCAGTCATCCCACAACCGCATATTCGAATTATCGTTGGGTTTTAACGTGTCACTCGAAGGGACCAATTCCAGCACAATCGCCTGTTCTACACTTGGTAGTTCCTCGACAATTGCTCTAAATTTTTTGCCACAATCGATAGTCTTCCCGTTATGGACGTACCCATTCACGCCCAAAATAACTCGCGGGGCTATTTGGCCAAACCGTTCAAGCACCGCCTGTTGACCAAAATCAGGAGAACAACTCGACCATACGGCACCTATACTCGCTGTTGCTAAAGCTGCGATTACCGCCTCAGCAATATTCGGCAAAACCGCAGCCACTCGATCACCAACGCCAACTCCTGCGTCACGTAAAGCCTGAGCAACCTGCGAAACTCGGCGACGCAAATCATCCCAACTCAATTTCTCAGTCGCGCGAGATTCCGATATCCCCTGAATCGCCAGACCTCCAACCCCGTTTTTAAGAAGATTTTCGGCGAAATTCAATCGAACTCCTGGGAAAAACCTAGCATCAGGCATCTTAGCCTGCTCTAACACTGGTTCTGCAGATCCTTCAAAAAGGATTCCACTATACTCCAACCAATCCGCCCAGAATTGCTGATACTCGCCTACCGTCCAGCGAAACAGAGTGTCAAAATCAACGACCCCCTCCTCCGGAAACGTCTCTTGCACGTGCATCAGGTAACGTCCCATATGGGTTGTTACACATGCATCATCAGCTGGTTGCCAGAGCTTGCGATTAACCGTCAATTGTGCCTCTGCCTTCTGGAGGTAAGCGAAAAATACCCTCGTTGGAGAACGATTTGATTCTACCAGATTTAAATGTCGGAATGGACCCAGGAAAGGGGTGACACCCGCCAGCAGTTGCAATTGGGGTGGCGGATACGTATGATATTGGAATCACGAACCGTGGTCTATAAAATGGCCCATCACCATTCATCTAAGCCGGAATCTATCGATACATGACAAAAACAACCCGCAGCATCACAACTTTTTTAATCCTGACACTCGTCACCTTCGTAATGGCCGGCGGTGCCTCGGCCGAAGAGAAATGGCAGCAGCTTTTTAATGGCAAGAACCTCGATGGCTGGACTCCCAAGATTCGTGGCTATGAGTTAGGTAATAATTTTGGGAATACATTTCGTGTCGAAGATGGTGTGATGAAAGTCGGATATGAAGCGTATGACGAATACAAAGAGCGATTTGGCCACATTTTCTACAAAACTAGTTATTCGCATTATCGGATGCGGCTTGAATATCGTTTTGTGGGCGATCAATCAAAAGGCGGTCCCGGGTGGGCATATCGAAACAGTGGCATCATGATCCACTGTCAAACACCCGAGTCTATGACGAAAGACCAAAAGTTTCCCGTGTCTATTGAAGTTCAACTTCTCGGTGGTAACGCCACTGGTGATCGCACGACATCCAATCTCTGTACCCCGGGGACCAACGTTGTAATGAAAGACATGTTACAACAGCGACACTGTATTTCATCATCATCAGCGACTTATCGGGGCGATCGCTGGGTAACCGCCGAAATCGAAGTGCGTGGAGGCGGAGTCATCAAGCACATACTCGACGGCAAAGTCGTACTGCAGTACAGCAAACCTCAACTCGACCCGAGAGATGGGGACGCGCAACGAGTAATCGCCGATCGCAAAACCGACTCGCTGATCCTGGAAGGTGGCTATATTTCCTTGCAATCCGAAAGCCATCCGATAGAGTTCCGTAAAGTTGAGATCTTGGCGCTCGACAAATAGAATCGCAACTTGTCCCTCAGGGCGACGATGCGACAACTTCCATCTTGCCGTCACGGGTTAATTTGATCAACACCGTAGTTAGTGTTTTATCCACCGTGAGGAATTTACCATCCCCTTTAAGAGCGAAGGGATTCGCAAATTGTGGGGGCACACGTTGAGCCGCGGGGTTTTTTATGCCACCACTAGACTTGGGGTCTGTCAAGGACTGCTCAAGCGTTGAGTCTTTCGAATCCACCGGCGCCCCATCAAATACACCGACAATGTATTTATTGGTTGCAATTTTACTGAACACAACTGGCTTTCCCATATCCGAGTTGTAAGTGACCGTCATCGTGAATTCACCCTTCGCGTTCGTGCGCCCACTAGGTATCCGCGAATTTAATCCGCGTTCCGCCTTGCTATTACGGGGCGGTGCAACCCACGGAGTCATAGTGATCACCGCGTTATCCAACGGATTTCCGTCAAGCGTCAAACGACCTGACACCACCATCAACCCGCTCACATCAATCGTAACACCCTGCATGGTAACGCGCGCAATTCCGGTAGGGTGCTCGGGATTAGTGGACAAATACCATACGCCTTCAATCTGTCGCGAACCATAAATCGAAAATGCCAGTTCAGCCTTTCGCGTTTTCCCGTCCTTAAGTTGCAGCAACGCGTTGAAGGTAACCACAATTTTTCCGTCTTCGTTCAAAACCGACTTTAGCACACAATCCTGCCAATGAAACCTCCAATAAATCATGGCATTCGCGTGTAACTTTTCAAGATCCAATGCAGCCAACACTTCAAACTGCCCTGCCGACAAACCCTCGGTACCCGTGTTAATCGATGCTGGTACCAGGGCCTTGCCGGCCGCGTTAAAATCCCCAGCAACACAACAATTGAATACATGCGTCCCTAAATCTACCACAGATGTCGCTCGCTCAAACGCAGCAACGGACGCCCGCGCACTGCTCGGAACTTTATCAACCGCTTTGCTTATCGGCTTTGGAAACCTAGCCAAATCAATTTCCAGCTCCATTGATTTCCTCAGCGCGGCAAATTTGGAGAGATCATTCGTCGACTCAGGAACCGGAAGGTTCACCACGCCATCCCGCGTGATTTTCCATTCCTTGAGCAAACACAAATGGAGTTTACCATCATACTGAGCAACGACCGCTTGCAACCACACTTTAGCGGCGCCATGACCAAATTGAATCATGATCATGTCGATGTCAAACCCTGTCGTGTTTACTATCGATGCCTGCCAGACATATTTTAAATAAACCCGTGTCCAATCAATCATTTTATCACCGCCACCAATAAGGTCCGTGAGTGTTTTATCACCTTTATTAAGAGGAACATTGCCAACAGTATTAAGTAACTGCGTGACCAAGTCAGGATTGATATTACGTTGTCGATCTTTAACAAACTTGGTCAACTCGACAGTTTGCATGTAGCTATTTAAGATCGCTTTTTGATTACCGCTCTTGAGCCACTGGTGCAGGTTGTTTGCCAATTCGACCTGCGGCCTGGTCGCTTTTTCCCACTTCTGAGCAGTCACGTGTGGGTTAGATAACGACAACAGAAGAATCGCTAGGACGACCGGCTTCAAATTGACTTCCATATTGAATCCTCTCAAGCTTTGGTGGAGATCAGATCAGTAACAACATTATACTACCAAACACCAACCGTCGAGGAATTTCCGTCCAATTCCTAGGCATTGTTGCGCTAAGCGAAATGCAAATGGTTCTCCGATAAGGCAGCTATTACTTCCTCAACAACATCCACCCGTATAAGACCACCACAATTAGGTGGAGTCAAAGACAAAAGAGTTAACGAGTTATTCATCACACCGTCTCGGTAATATTGTGAACTCCCTTTTACGATCAAATCACCAATACCAAGCCCCACGCCACAGCCTTCTCGATTCAACACTCCATTCAAGACAGAGGCCGCCTGAGTTCGATCAATATTCACTATTACCGTTTGCCCATGAACAGCCAGTAACGCGCCAAGATGCTCACACATTTGCTCGTTGCGCGTCAGTTCTTTATCGCCAAGATGGACGCTTGTTGCTTTACCGTCGAGCAGAGCAATGTTGCCATAGCCAAATAAAATCGGGGCCCGCGCCAAACCAAGTTTATCAACGACCGATTTGGGATAAAGATCATCATGCGGGCCGAGAACCCAAACGCCAACGCCGATCCATTGTTCACTCGCGATAGCAAGCGCCACTCCACGATTTAATAATACCTGAATCTGCGTGGCATCAAATCCCTGTTGGGGCAGCGACTCAATTAACGACCCACAATCGTTGCTCAATAAGCGATCAATTCCCTCCCCAGTATCGTTAAACTCGTGGACAAATGCAGCCCATTGGTCATCCGACAAAACCGCCGCAGAATCTTGAACTGATAACCGGTATCGCAACATTAACACAGACTGAGTTGAAGGAGAAATATTCACGCTATATCCTATCCGCCGCCGGTATTTGCCAAAGCAAGCGGCAACACTGCGCCGCTGCCATTTAATCGTAATAGATACGAAGCAACGGTTAAAGTCCATGCAGAGTTTACCGTATCATCAACTAACAGAACCGGTCCACTGGGCATATCTGTATCCACCGCAAACACACCGTCTAAATTGTGACAACAATGAAAACGGTTGATCTGCTCTCGCTGGGGCGCATTATCCAACAATTTTTTAATAACCGGAGAAAACACCAATCCCAATCTGTCCGCAAGTCGTTTTGCGAAATCAGCTACAAGCGTCGGCGCCCGCAAACTCGGAATACAAGTGACCCATTGAGGCGGCGACGCTGACAAATCCCACCGTTGTTCTATCATATCAGCAACCGCCTCCACCAGTTCTTGGCAATAATGGCCCGCTTCAAACCCTTCTTTGACTTTACGCCCCCAAGCAGCGTCTGCCCAACGACTTAATACTCGCCCCTCACTCCCTCGCAACCCTGTGGGAATATTGTATGTAATGTCATATATTACAAACGCGTTGGGCGCGGCCTGCTTCTTCAATTCCAACGGCATTTCCGCCCTCCGCAAGAATAGCATCGCGTCCCTAATCGCCTGTGAATCCGGTGACACATTCACGACTGAGTGCCCTAAGCAATTGGAGCATTTCCCGCAATCCGCGGTACTTTGATCGTCAAGTGCGTTTCTCAAATACTTCATCAGGCACTGTTTCGTCACTACGTACTTACAGACTTCATCCCATTCCTCTTCGCGTTGGTGCGTCAAGAACTCAAGACGCTCTTGGTCAAGCTCAAAGGGTACTGGTGTCCTAAACCATTTCGCTCCTCGTTTGACGACCGGAGATGGGGTTTCTACACTAAGGAACTTCAACAATTGCGCCAATCGAGTGTAGCTGAGATTGAAGTATCCCTCTAAGTCACGAATAGAATATCCGTCGCCACGAGACAGTTGTTGCAACAAACGTGTTACCACCTCGTTATTCGGAAATGCCTCTCGGCGAAAATATTCGTGTATTTCAGAGTCTTCATTCCCCCGCAGTAAAACGCCTACCGCACTGTCAATCCCTCTACCTGCTCTTCCTACTTGTTGGTAATAGCCCACGATGGATGCCGGCGACTGATAGTGGACTACGAAAGACAAATCTGGCTTATCGTAGCCCATTCCCAATGCGATCGTGGCTACCAATACTTTCACGTGGTTATTCAACAATAACAATTCTAGATGTTCACGACATGAGTTGGACTCAGGAAAACCTGGTAACGATACACCGCTGTAATAAGGCTTGGCATCAATCCCATTATTACAAAGCCACTCTGAGACCTGGTCCGCTGAACGTTTTGTCAGGGTATAAACAATTCCTGTACCTTGTTGCGATTGCACAAACTGCGCCAACCACGCGAGTCGCGTAGCCTGATCCGGCACGTCGAGTGTCTCAAGTGCTAACGATTCTCGCATCAACTCACCACGTTGCACCTCTATTTCACCTAGTTGACTCTGCACGTCCTCGACGACGCGGTTGTTAGCTGTTGCAGTCGTGCCCAGCACAGGTGTATTTTGCGGAAGCATCTTTAGTACATTTACTAACCGCCGATAATCTGGGCGAAAATCATGCCCCCAATCAGAGATACAGTGCGCTTCATCAATCACCAACAACCCTAAGCTGCTAGCGATTGAATTCAACACTTGTCCCCGAAATTGATCATTTGCAAGTCGTTCCGGAGATATTAAGATTACGTCATATTGATCCCTTCCAATCGACTCAATAATCTCGTCCCACTGCTCTCGATTAGTACTGTCAATGGAAATAGCTCGTAGGCTCAAACGCCGAGCTGCATCAATTTGGTTACGCATCAACGCAAGCAGGGGCGAAACAATTATCGTAGGTCCTGAACCGGAATCTCTCAAAAGCCGCGTGGCTACGAAATAAACAGCGCTTTTGCCCCACCCGGTTCGTTGCACCACTAGCAACTTTTCGCGTTTATTTACTACGTGATCAATGGCTTCCCACTGGCCGTCGCGAAATTTTGCGGTCTCATCCCCTAACGCTTCCCGCAGGCAATCTAGTGCCTTATCTCGATCCATGGTGTCCTCCGTACTGCGCGGTTTCAGCTACAAAATGTCTCTCGCCGGCTTGAAACCCGTACTTTCTACCATTTTACCAATATTTGTGATTGGTTTACAGTATCCGACAACGCTGTTGTAATTTTGACTTGTCGCTGCACTGACACATTGCTAGGATATCCACATATGAGTTTGATATAGCCACCCGTTGGATTTGCGATTGTTTCTACCCGATGTCACAACAGCATTTACCCTTCCCCACCCACCAACAACCGAGATTAAACTGACATGTCGCGCAAACCTAATATTTCTCTTGTTATTGCAATTTCAACGCTATTTTTAATTGCTGTTCATCCCTCCGTGGCACGAGCGCAAGGACGCGAACTAACTGCCGAACGGATTGCCGAACGGATTGCTCCCGCCGTCGTCGAGATTCTGGTGAATGGAAGAATGAGCGGCTCTGGGGCAATCATCTCGCAAACAGGGATCGTTGCTACGGCCGCACATGTCATGCCCAATCAAGACGCTACAATCGAAGTCCTGATGTTCGACAATAAACGCATTCCAGTCAGCGTTCATGCCAAAGACGCCGGACACGATGTCTTATTGTTAAAGATGGAATCACGCACCGAAGGATACCCTCATCTCTTGCCCGCCAAACGCCCATTAACGACGGGTAGCCGCGTCTACATGAGTGGCACCCCATTATTTCGACATCGCCTACTCTTCAGTGGGATTGTAGCCAAAGCGAAACCATCAGCAGAGTTTCTTAACCCTCATTACATTCAAATATTTTACATCCAATCCGCTTCACCTCACGGAACCTCCGGCGCCGTATGGGTCAATGGCTGGGGCCAATACACTGGAATACAATCCTCTATGCTATGGACCAACAAAGCACCCCAAGGTGTTGCCTTTGCCGCGCCGTATTCTGCAATCAAAGATCTATTGGTCGATCCTCGTCTAGTGCAAACTGCCACCGCGGGGTTCGCCGTTGAAGAATTGTCTGAGCAAACGCCGGAATTTCTTAAAAATGTTCCACGTGACATACGCGGCGTCGTTATCAAAGTCATATTGAAAGCATCACCGCTCGAGACGGCCAAGGTTGCCAAAGATACACTTTTGACGCACATCGATGGCACCGTCATCGAAACCCGCGACGCTTTTGTTGAAATTATCCGTAGTCACGAACCAGGTGATCTTATTCAAACCACACTCCGCAATGCCGACGGGAACAACAAACGCGTCATCGAAATCAAACTCGGTAAATTGCAATAGATTGGCAGTCGCCCACCTTATTTGACGATCGGTAGACAAAAGCCCTACTGCCGCGCCGCCGTTACCAGTCTAGCGGGCAGCAGGCTATTGACACCAATCTAAACTTCTAGGATTTCAAATCCCTTGCGGCGTTCACGACTCGTAAACGAGTTGGCGTGATCGTCCCCTACAACTTGCTCTGTTTTAGGGTTCCAGCGAATTTTGCGACCTAGTCTTGCCGCGAGTGTACTGAGGTGACAAACTGCCATCGCTTGTAGGTGACTAAACGGATCGGAAACCGTCAGTCCGCCTTCACGGACGCACCGATAAAAGTTGTTCTTATGCCCTTCGTAAGGCTTACCTTTATACAACGCGACAACATCCTCATCGGAGTAAAGATCTTTGTCCCAGTTCTCTTCAATTGGCACACCCGTAATCTTACCTCGATTAACAAATATCTTGCCCTTACTACCCTCAAACGTAATTCCATTATCGCCGTGACTTGTGACGTCCATCACCACGCCATCGGCAAATTTGTGCAATACGGAGAATACGTGCGATGAGTTATAGGCGTCATCGACCACCGCGTAACCATCCTTGTAATCAACCGGATGCTGACAGTTGGTGCCGTCAACTTCAACTGGTCCGTCGCCGGCAGCGTTACGATTTAAGGCCCACATGGCGATATCGACATGATGAGCGCCCCAATCCGTAAATTTACCTCCGGAGTATTCGTACCACCAACGAAATTCGTAATGACAACGGCGCGTCCGATATTCGTTGACAGGAGCTTGTCCTTGCCACATATCCCAGTTCAGTGTTTTAGGAACTTCTGCAACCGGAAAAGGCCCACCCGTCGGTGATCCGTTAATCCCAACCGTTACACGTTTGATGTCGCCCAGTAAGCCTTTTTGTACCATATTAACGGCGCGTAAGAATCGACCTCGGGAACTACGTTGTTGCGTCCCGACCAAAAAAGCTTGCTTAGGGTGTTTTTTGCAGGCATTTCGGATAAGCCGATTTTCTTCCAACGTCAGCGTGAGTGGCTTTTGGCAAAACACATGTTTCCCCGCCTCTAATGCCTCAACTGCAATTTTAATATGCCAATGGTCAGGCGTAACAATACTCACGACGTCAATGTCCTTTCGATCGAGGACTCGCCGGTAATCACCGTAGTGATCGGATTTGCCTCGCCCAATATTGCCGTCATTCTTTGCCCGCAATGCATGGGCTTCATCAACATCACACACTGCAACTATATTCCCAAAATTTGCATGCTGGCGAGCATCACCAGAGCCCATACTGCCAACACCGATGCAACCGATATTGGGTCGATCGTTTTGGCTAATGTTAGCGAATGCTAACTCCTGCCAACCAAAATAGGGTACAGCCGAGACAACTCCCATGGCGCCACCGATAAACCGCCTACGGTCAACCTCAATGTTGCCAACGCGACTATCAATATTGCCGTTCTTATCTGTAATTTTCTTCATCCTACTCCCACCGTTTGATACTTCGCATCTCGAATAAATATAATCTTATCGCCAACAGTTCGATTGCTTACCTATTGGCTGCTTTCGCTTCCTTTAATTTTTCAACATCTTCAGGCAAAATGTTAGGATCTGGAAACCCTAACTCACCTTCCGCGTAAGGGTCATTGGGAAGGTTCATCAATCCAGGTTCTGAAGCTCCTCCGCCTCCGCCACCGCCGCTCCCACTTTGACGACGGGCCGCCATCATCGCAGTCATCGCCTTAACAAATTCATCTTTAGAAATAGCGCCGTCCTTATCTTCATCCATTTCCGCCACCCGCGACTGCATGCGTTCACTGATTTCAGAACCCGACAGTAGACCATCCATATCCTCGTCCCTATCCGCAAACATTTGTGCTGGATCAAAACTGCGACGACCGCCCCCTTGTTGTTGAGCACCACCGCCGCCCCCCGAACTTTCCATTTGCGGTCGTCCACCTCGAGATTCACCGTCGCTTGTTTCTTCGTCGGTGCCACCCACTTGCTGGCCCCCAGGCATTTCGTTCCAGGCGTATAACTCATCGCGACTGACTGAAGTAATCACCTCCAGCTGTTTATCTCCGCTGGTGTTTCGACTGACATCAATGTTTACGAAAAACCTGCGGACCCCACTGGAAGTCTGGTAGATCTGTTCAAATTCCGACGATTGCAAATCATCCATCGTATATCCGTGATCTATCATCCAGTCTTTTACCCCGCGGCCACTTCGAATCGTCTCAACGAGCGCCAAATCAACATCAGTTGCATCAATTGTCCTAGGAGTATTTACGAATTTCACCGCGGCGACAAGTTGTTCGTAATCAGACTCCCACTGGCTACGTACCCAATAGTCATTTGCCCCAACCAGAACCGCTACCGCTAAAACAAAATAAATAATAATTCGATCTAGGGTCCAAAAACCCTTTTTTCTATCACCAGCGGGAGTCGCCTCGTTTTGGCTATTATTTTGATCGGTCATTTGTCGCCTATCCTTAATAAATATTAGCATGTTGTTAACGGAAGATTTTTCCGAATAACGCGTCTCGTCTAATTGTCAACCTGAGGCTGCCCGTTTTGCAACTCAGGCCTTTCCGTGTCACCGCCGCCGCGTTGACCGCCGCCACCACTTTGACGACGTGCAGCCATCATCGCAGTCATCGCCTTAATAAATTCATCTTTAGAAATAGCGCCGTCCTTATCTTCATCCATTTCCGCCACCCGCGACTGCATGCGTTCGCTGATTTCAGAACCCGAAAGCAAACCATCCATATCTTCGTCCCTATCCGCGAAAATTTGTGCGGGATCAAAACTTCGACGGCCCGCATCTTGCCCACCTCCATTCTCACCTTCACCGCCGCCCGTTGGAGCGCCGCCAAAACTACCGCCACTGGCCCCCATTGCCGCATCCATCTTCTTTTCTTCCTCAGTCCGTTCCGGTTGTTCTACAGCATATTCGGAATAATCTGGTGGCCCTTTGCTTGCCGCGGTTTGTCTGAGTAACTCTTTTTGGTATTCAGACAAACCAGTTGGTGCCTCATCTTCCATCAAAACCATGGCATTGTTGACAATCAAATATCCACCACCACCGATACTCCCTCCTAAAACCGCCAACATAACCAGACGTGTAATGAGGGTTTTACCGGAACCTAACACAACAGTACTACTTGGGTCACTTGCTAATATTGTTTGCGGCAGTTCTTCTTGCTGAGTTTGGTTTTCCTCAGTTTCTACTTCCACAGCACCGCGTTGAATCAACACTTCCGCACTGCACGCCGGGCAAACGCCCATTTCACCGGCAGCAGAATTGTCCATTTGCATGGTGTGTTTGCACTGAGGGCAAGAAAATTCAAAAGCCATCGTAATCAATCTAAAAGAAATATATCTGTTGTAACACTCTTATTATTCTATCAAATCCAACGGCCAATACCTAGATTCTCATGCCCTGTCGCGAACTTTTTCCATAAAACTAGCGCCGCGAACTGAACTGTACCCCAAATCAATTATTGTTCCTGATTCAAAACGCACATATGCCGACAAAAGTACAACAACAGTTCCCAACAGGCTATACTGAAATACTAGTAACAGGTAACCACCTCAGCCACAAGGTATGAAAGTCTCAACCAATGCGCAAATTGATTCGCCTCGCCACCAATGTAATGTGCCTTACCGCACTCGCTTGTGTTCCCGTTGACCGCGTATCCGCTTTTCAAATAGGCGACGTCATTGTTTCACCTCGCGCCGCTCGGATACATAATGCCACCTTCGTTTTTGATGGCCATAACGACCTACCCTACACCCTCAAAAAGGTGGCCTCGTCCTCCTTCGTAACGATGGATATTGCGAAACCCCAACCTACGATTCATACCGACATTCCACGACTGCTCCAGGGGAATGTTGGCGGCCAATATTGGTCCGTGTATGTGCCGGCCGCTACCGCCAGTCGAGGAACGGCTTTGTTGGAGACGCTAGAACAAATTCAGATAGTACACGCCATGATCACCAAATACCCCGAAACGTTTGCAGCCGTTTCGAACTATCAAGATATCGTTCGCGCTCGCCGACAGGGAAAAATCGCGTCGCTCATTGGTGTAGAAGGCGGACATTCCATAGAAAACTCGGTCGGAAACCTACACCGATTATATGATCTTGGGGCCCGCTATATGACTCTGACTCATTCCGACACTCTAAAATGGGCGGATTCCGCGACTGACGACGCAAAACATCAAGGACTCAATGCTTTTGGTGAGGAAATTGTTCGGCAAATGAATTCTCTCGGAATGATCGTCGACCTATCACATGTTTCCGAAGCCACGATGCATGATGCTCTTGATACTACTAAAGCACCCATTATGTTTTCACACTCTTCGGCTCGCACCGTAGCCAATCACGTTCGGAACGTTCCCGACACCGTGTTAGAACGTATGCGAAGTAACGGTGGTATCGTCATGGTCAATTTCTTTTCCGGCTTCGTCGACCCTGAAGCAGCAGCGATTATGTCCACCATGTTTGACGTTTCGCGGGAGTTGCGACTTAAATATTCGGACGATGATGAATTTGATACCGCCGTTAAACGCTGGCGAACGGCCAACCCCTACCCACGAGGGACAATTTACGACGTCGTCGACCACATCGATCATATCGTCAAGATCGCTGGTATTGACCATGTTGGAATCGGGTCTGATTTTGACGGTGTTTCAAAACTGCCCGTGGGACTTGAAGACGTGTCAACGTACCCCCGCATCACCCAAATATTACTGGATCGCGGATATTCCAAACGTGATGTCGATAAAATCATGAGCAGCAATATGATGAGAGTGATTCGTCAAGTTGAACGAGTTGCCGCCCAACAATAACTTTAGTCGCGGCGGTTTTGGTCGATTGCTTTTGTGGTTTGACCAACATCCCTAATTTATGTAAGGATACTTGATTTTGAAAACACTACTTATCCTAATGTTAATAACATCTTCGATTTTTCTTTCTATGGATTCAGTGATGGCTCAAAACAAACACTGCAAGTATGCTTTAGTGATTCACGGAGGTGCTGGCAGCGCAACCAACGATGAACAAGTCATAGCTGCGCGGGAAATCGTCCTTGGCGCCGCATTAAAGAAGGGAACATCCATCTTAAGTGGCGGCGGTACTAGCCTCGACGCCGTCGAACAGGTTATCCGCATTCTAGAAGATTCGTCACTTTTTAACGCCGGGAAAGGCGCGGTACTTACGGCAACAAGCACCAACGAACTCGATGCAACCATTATGGACGGTAGCACCCGCGCCTGTGGCGCCGCCGGTGGAGTCACCACCGTCAAAAATCCTATTTCACTCGCCAGGCTCGTTATGACGGAGACTCGCCACGTATTACTCGCTGCCGATGGCGCTGACGCATTCGCCGCAAGCCTTGAACACCCGAACATCGAAATTGTCTCTCCAGAATATTTTCGAACAGAACATCAAGAACAACGACTGAAGCGAGCTCAAGAAAAATCACGCTTGACAGATGCGGAACAAATGGGCACCGTGGGATGTGTCGCGCTAGATTGGCGCGGAAACATCGCCGCCGGCACGTCGACCGGAGGGTTAGTCAACAAGAAGCATGGCCGTATTGGCGATTCGCCAATTGTCGGAGCGGGTACTTTTGCGGATAACCGCACCTGTGGAATTTCCTGCACCGGCGTGGGCGAAGACTTTATTCGAAATGCCGTCGCCTACGATGTAACAGCGCGTATGCTATATAAACGCCAACGAATGGAGAACGCTGTCCAAGACATTCTACGGCAGAAAGATTTCCAAGTCCGAGGTGGAATGATTGGAATCGACCACAAGGGACGAATTACAATGCAATTCAATACTGCCGGTATGTCCCGAGCAGCGGCGGATTCTGATGGATTACACTATATCAAGATTGGGAAATAATGTCGGCACCTCTTGTTCGCTTGGAAAATTCCGGCGTCCGCAACCATGCCTATCGACTACTGCTAACGTCGCTCGTCATTTTGCTACCCGCTCGTTTTTTGACGGCCCAGCAAACTTCCATCGAAGACGCTGTTCAGGCCGCAGTTGAGATGGAAGCCGAAAGGCAAAACGCTGTGGGCGTCGCGGTCGCCGTGCTACTAGACGGCAAAATAGATTTCTACAGTAGTACCGGTTTTCAAGACTTAAAATCAAAAATCCCTGTTTCACGGGAAACCATGTTCCGCTGGGCGTCCATCTCCAAATCGCTAACAGCGATCACATTGTTACAATTAGCTGAACAGGAAGTCCTTTCAATTAATCAAACGGTCAAGCATTTCCTGCCCGACTATCCACCGCAGCGAACCCAAGATGGTCAATCTCACGAAATCACCCTGAAACAACTCTTGACGCACCAAGCCGGTATTGTCCATTACACAAACGGGGTCGTGAAAGGAACTCCGCAAGACTATTTAAGGCCTCACCCAGCTAGACATGTTCAGTTGGCACTTAATGGTTTCAATCGATCCCTATTAGTACATGTGCCCGGCACCGCATATTCCTACACCACACGTGGTTATATCCTACTAAGTGCTATCGTCGAACAAGTGGCCGGTCGACCATTTCATATCCAAGTAGATCGCACGATCGCTCAACCGCTCGGCATGCACACACTACAACCCGATTATCAATGGAAACGCATCCAAAACCGCGCTGTGGGCTATCGCAAATTGACCACCGGAAAAATCGTTCCTTCGAGCGATACCGACGTAAGTTGGAAACTGGGAGGCGGTGGATTCATTTCTACCATCGATGACTTGGCCAAATTCGCCGAGGGACTCCTCCAAGGTAAACTCGTAAACAAACAAACTGAAACATTGATGTTCACCCCACAAACAATTGCAGATGGCACGACGACAAACTACGGGCTTGGATTTCAAAGTTTACAACTTAACGGTCGACAAACAATTGGACACGGTGGATCACAAGAAAAGACAAAGACTCGGCTGGCGATCGATCAAAAGTCGAACACCGGAGTGGTCTTGATGAGTAACAGCGAATACGTCGATACGACGACGTTTGCGAAAGTCATCTTCAAGGCAATCTCCGATAATCGCCGCATTTCACCTTGATCGGCAACCATCACCGCCGCCAATTTTTGGGCAAACCAATATTAACAATACGCTCTCTAGAATGGAATATCGTCCGCCGCCATCCCCACTAATTCCGGTTCGGGTTTGCTATTTCCATCAGCAATATCAGTCCCCGTCTTATTACCCACGAAGCTGAATTCTGATCCACGCACTTTCAGTTTCGAAAAGTTCTTACCGTCCTTCTCCCAGCGTTCTAGCTGAAGCGATCCCTCAATCAAAATGGGCGATCCTTTTTGGAAATATTGGGCAATTACCTCCGCTTTGCGATTCCAAAACGTAACGTCCACGAATTGAGTTACGTCAACCCATTCCCCATTATCCCCCGGACGCCGTTCGTTAACCGCGACACCCAAGTCGATTACGGAATGCCCTCCACTTGTCGTTCGCAACTCCACGGCCCTTGTTAATCGACCCATAATTATTACTTTGTTAAAACTGCTCATCGTTAAACCTCCTAAAAAACAATCTCTTCACTACTTAAGAGATTGAGATAATCTAATTTCCGGATTATTACCTTAAAAAATTCAAAATACACGCGGGCTGTCACCACAACTGTCAATCGCCCGTTTTCTGTTCAATTTTTTCGGAAAAATACCCTTGCCGTTCTCTTAAGTAGTAGAGGATCGCGGCTATTTCGCGTTCTCATTGCAAACTAGTTTTTTGTAGAAAGCAGAAGTATCATGAAAACGACCAAAACAGCCACCATACCTACGATCAGTGAAGGCTGCATCAGAGCGGTATCCGAAGCGGGGTTTCGTGAGAGCATGTCCAAATATGCAATTCATGGGTATGAAATGTTAGACGCAGAGAATCTCGAAATTGGGCTTTGGATCGATAGCGTAGCACGACATGTGTTTGGCAATAAAGACATCAAACTCTGCGACGAATACCGCAACTATTTACAATTTGCTTGGGCCGCGCATGCCGTGATGCTCTACAAAGTAATATCCGCCCAAATCGAAGGCAATGCGTTGGAATAAGCAATATTGCCCATTTTCAAGTTCGCGCCCGGTCGTGGTTCAATTCCCCTCATCCCCCCGCGACACTTGCTGACGCAATAACTCGATTGCCGTTTGAAATCGATCGTACGCTGTAGACAACGGTATGTCATATTCTCTACTGATCTCAGCAAACGTCATATCCAAAAGTAGATGTCCATTAACAATGCACTGCAAAGAGTCGTCTAGGGAGCCAAGTTTTGACATCACGAATTGCAACATTTCGTGATCAGCGGCGTAGTGGTCGTCAGGCAATTGGACAACATCCGGTACGTCCGGCATAAAATCGACACGTCGTTTTTTGAATTCATCTAGCATCGCCCAGCGAAAGTGGGTACACGCCGTGGCGAAAAAATGATGCCGGTCTGCTATTTCGTCGTTACCCATCCTTACCTGCAACTGCTCGTACACCCCGTTGATCAACTCATCGGGATCTTCAATGCTAGAGTTGGGGAAGGTCGCAAGCACTCGGGTCGCCGTTTCCCGCAACGTTACAAGAACGGCTTTCCATAAATATTCCTGGTGGATCGACTCGCCGCTACCTGCATTTTGGATCAATAGCGTAATCGACCCGTAACCTGTTGTTCTAACGGGACGAAGTTGGTTAATTACCGAATCAAATGGTTCCGATTGCGACATACTCAACCTTGCTCTGGGAGTAGAATAATTCGTATTTCTTGCAACGGAGTCATGCCTAATTCAAATTCCCTTGAAATATATTCAATCATGGTGTGCAAACAAACCTCGGGGTCCATCCCCGCATAGCCTGTGCCAAGCAAGGGAAACGCAATACTAGTGACTTCCAGTGATTGTGCGTGATGGAAACAATCACCTAGGATACTGCGAATCAAGTCCGGAGTGGGAATAAAACGCCTATTACCTTTGGCAGCGCCAAGATCGGGGATCGTGATCGCATGGAAAACGAACCGATGCGGCAATCTGCCCGCTCCCGACGGCGTGACCCGCCCCAGCAAAACTGGTGCCAAGTGCCGCGTTGTCTCAAAATATTTATCGCCTGCCGATTCTCTAATTTTCCCGGCCACGCCGGCCGTCATTGTCAGCCTACCGTCATCGCTACTAACCAAAACCTCACAACCCTCGGCACTCTCAACAATATCACCCTCCAACAACACCAACTTTCGTGTGTCACCAAATCGTTGCACGCAATTCTCACCCCATAATGTGTCCGCGGCAGATTCACGCCGTGCCGACAAACCGGATTTCTCCTCCCGCGAGGGACTGAATTCTGAAGGCATCGCAAGACTGCAGGATACACTAGACGATAAAAGCAGACCGCGATCCGAGTCATCACGGGCAAATCTTTCGATTTCAACCTCTGGCAACTCGTCCAGGATTTCAGCAAAATTTGAAAACCTATCACGCGCCTGTTTGGCCATGCATCGTTCAATGATATCCGCCAAGTCCTTGCCCAAATTGGGATTACGTGATCGCGGCGATTCCAATATTTCCATGCGATGTTTATAGACGACCTCCACAAAATCAACGCCCTCAAACGGCGGAGACCCGGTCAATAAATGATAAAAGGTCGCGCCAAAACTATAGACATCATTCCGCAAGTCGACGACCGCCGAATCAAAACCTTGCTCAGGTGACATGTAGTGTGGGGTGCCAAGCATTTGCCCCGATTTAGTCAACACGCGTCCGTTGAGAGGTCGTTCCCCATTGGGTAACGCTATAGCGAGCCCAAAATCGAGTAACTTAACCGAATTATCCTCGGCTGCGACTATCAAATTTGCAGGCTTAATATCACGATGTACGATACCACGCTCTGTCGCGGCAACCATCGCTTGGCATACTTGCCGCATCCATTGAATACCGTTTTGGGCGGATTGCGGGTTCCCCTTGTTACTTGCAATTACATCACTCAAATAACGACCGTCAATGTACTCCATCACAATTGCCGCTTCGGAGTGTAAATCATCACCGTTGTCAAAAAAGGCGAGTTGCCGCACGATATGCTTTGATTCCAGTTGTTGCAGCAACGTAGATTCCCGCACAAATCGTTCTAATGACTCGCCTGGTTTTATTATCTTTACAGCAACGTCAAGCTCATGCCGATCGTCATTTGCAAGATAAACATGTGATGTCGCTCCCGCGCCAATTTCACGAACGCACCGGTAATGCCTCGGAATCCAATCTGGAAAACTATATGACTTATGCAAAGCTCTTAGACGCGCAATTAACGCCGCCAAGTTCGACATTTCAACTGGCGGGCGGGAACTTTTAGCGTTATGTGCTTCGATCAATAATTCAATGTCATCATTCGTCACCAACGCTAAATCACCAAAAAGCCGAACGATCTCCAGCATCAACGGTTCAATATCATCCTCGATATTTTTTGGCGTTCCCTGCATGCGACCATTGTAACATACTATCCAAATTATTCGGGCACTTTTACCATCTCCCTGACACTCGCACAGCGAAACAAGTTCGGGTTTACTTATCCGCTCGCCCTGCAATATTCGACATGCGAACGGCTACCACGTAAGGAACAGGCCCCTAAACAACAGCGCTTAAATGCACTAACCGCCCATCGAGACGCAATTGGGATCCGATCAAGCTGCCTTCGTCTCCACGGAATTCTTCACCAGCCGACACAGCGACTACTCTTTCCCAGCTCAATTTACTGAGACGGTCAAGAGCCCGCAGGATTTGTTGTTCTTTAACTCTGCTGGGCGTCGACTGCTTACGTTTTTTGTTAAGTTGCCGCCTCTGTGGCTTACCCATCGTTTCAAGCAAGCAGCCACGCATTACTCGATCCCATGCCTTTTTACACAACTTCTTCTTAGCAAACATTTCGATCGTTTGAACATCGCCATTAATCGCGATGATCCATCCCCGCGCATTCTGCGGATATATAAAAGTCTTTAGCGCGCGTTCAATCAGCCCCCGTTTTGACTCAAACACATCTTCCATTGAATTTGTGCGACTTGATGTGGCGTGGGAATACTGCATGGTTTCCACCTTTTCCCATACCGCTCCCTGCGACGCATGGTGTACGGCTGCCTGTTCGCGTGCCATGGAGTCCGGTTCTTCGGACTGACCGGCCTGCTGTTGAAGTATATAGGCTTCCCTCGCCTCTCGTTTACTCTCCTTCAGGATTTTACGCATCTCTGGGGTTGCGGCATTATTAGACGTTGAAAAAGCCGCTGATTGGTGGGCCCAACGGCCCTGCTCCACGCAGGATACCGGAATTTCCGCAAAGGATTTGGGCGCTATCAGGACGGTCGAATTACATATTCGATTCTGCTTTGCACCGACAAGTTGGTCGCCTTCCACAAACAAAACGTTGCACGGGCTGTTATTGGTCACGCATAGGGTTGGAACACTGCCCGCATCGCTAACTTCTTTCACATTGACCAAGCCTTCGTCAATCATTTCTAACCCCGATTTTACGACCGTCTTCAATCCAATCTTTAAATATAATGGAAACACAGACAATCCGTTTGATTCAATGCGTTTGCCAATAGTCGTGGTTGGTAATTCAATATTATTCATCGCGTAACACCTCTTGCAAGTAACAAATTTACGGCTTGTTAACTGTTGATGAGCTTACATCTTCCACACCACAATTAACGACAATTTTGATGGCAGGCCTTAGACAAAAGTCCCCCCTTCACTACTTAAGAGATTTGCACGATCGAATTTCCGGTGCAAAATATATTTTTTTTGAAATTAGTTTTCGATATAATAGATACACCCCAAAAACTCGCCTACTGTCGGAAAGCACAAAATGAGCACCCAACAAATCCGCGATCAAAAGGGGCACCTGCTCGGAACGATATCTAGCGGTCCAAATAATCAACAAAATGCTCGTGATAGCCATGGGCGTTTCCTCGGGTCGTATGACCCACATACCGATGTCACTCGGGACGCCTCCGGACGTGTTATCGGTACCGGTAATTCTCTCGCATCACTGATTCGATAGCGCCTCCCAAAATCACCATTCAATTAATGTTATTTCGTGCGCTGTTTTAGTGTATTATGGCTCTATCACACCAAAGAGGACCATAAATGTACGACATCATTGGCGATATCCACGGTCACGCCCAACCCCTCGAAGCTCTATTAGAAACGCTTGGGTATACCAAACACGACGAAGTGTACTCGCACCCTGAAAACCGCCAGGTGATCTTCCTTGGCGATTTTATAGATCGCGGGCCCCACATACTTGAAACGCTAATCATAGCAAAATCCATGGTCGACTCAGGTACAGCCCTCGTCGTAATGGGCAACCATGAGTTCAACGCGTTGGCCTATCACACCAAACACCCGACCGACGATCGGTTTCTCCGAGTCCACTCCGAGAAGAACCAAAAACAACACCAAGCAACGCTTGATGCTCTAAGTGAATCACAACTCGCGGACTACCTAACTTGGTTTGCTACGCTCCCGACACACCTTGACTTGGGCAGTCTAAGAATAGTCCACGCCTGCTGGGACCAGACTCAACTCGACCTCATCACACACATCTTCACCAACCATGATAGCTTCAACGCTTCCTTGCTCACGGCAGCTAGTAATCCCGGCAACCCATTATTCCACGCTATAGAAACGGTTTTGAAAGGACCGGAGGCACCACTACCGGTGGGACACTCATACCAAGACAAAGAAGGTAACGTTCGCTACCGCATCCGTATCAAATGGTATGAACCGTTTAACGGCCAAACGATCGCGCAATACATGATGCCCCCCACAACACCACCAGACCCCAACCTCAACAAACCATTAGTATTACCGGCTCATGCCAACCCCCAAGGCTATCCAACTACAGATCCCCCCGTGTTTGTGGGGCATTATTGGATGCCCAGCAAGTCCCCCGCACCGCTAACACCGAACGTCACCTGCGTTGATTACAGCGTCGCCAAGCAGGGACTGCTCGTCGCATATCGTTTCAACGGCGAAAGCACCCTCGACGCAACCAACTATGTAGCGGTTCCCGCGCAAGTTTGAGCACACTGCGACAAGTCCTCCCACCCTCGTTAATCACTGACGATATTCGAATCCACAACGTTGTTTGACTTTTCATCCGCTAATGCGGCGTGTTCACTTTCCACGTCAACAAGTACATTGTTGCTAAACAGCACGGACTTGGGTTTTGAATCGCCCACAGCGATTGCTTTAGTTTGCAACGAAGAAAAAACGTTCCCAGAAATCGCAATATTGCTTGTGCTTTCCAATTGTATTCCAGCAGCCATTAAGTCATCTGTATTGCGTCTGACCTTTCCCTCGCCAATATAACTGTTACAGAAATTATTGCCCGTCACCGCAACCCGCCCAGAAGACTCGCCGATTTTCAATGCCGGTTGGGTCATCAGTGTAAACGTGTTTGCGCTCACCGCAATTCCATGAGCATCCCGCAAATCAACGCCAGCGCCGTTATGTGCAATGACATTAGCAGATATCGTATTGCCGTAACAATCTCGGTCTAAAATAATCGCCGTTCCTTGACACTCTTCGATCATGTTGCCACTCACCACAGAGCCGTACGTATTTTCGATAATAACGCCGTGGCGTAGATGGTCGTCTAGATTATTCCCCGACATACATAAATTGAAACCATCAGCTATCTTAACCGCATCGAAGTTCTCCTCGAACTGGTTTGCTGACACCACAATATCGTGGCACCCTGGCAGATTTAGACCAACTTGTTTGTTATAGGTAATCAGGCAATCTGCGACCCGCGCATCCTCGTAGCAATAATCCAGTAATACTCCGTCCCCGCCATGGTGACTGACGGTTACGTTATGCAAGAAAATTTCATTAACCAAAATTGCATGAATCCCGTTACCACTCTTCGGATTTCCCGTGATTCGCAAATTCGCGACCTGCACTCGCCACAACCGATCGTCTGTTTTCACGTCACGAAAATCTTCGTGAGCTATCACCAGTGCGGCTCCGCCATCTTCATTGACGTTAACAATGTGCGTCGAGTTACCGGAACCTTCAATACGCACATCCCCCGTCTTGAGACGCAGCGGAGCCGTAATCTCGTATCTCCCGGACGGAATAACCACTCGTCCACCGGTTTCCGGAACGGCATCTAATGCAGCTTGCAGCGATTGGTAATCCCCAGCATTAATTTCGGCAATATTGTCATTTCGGTTTATCTGAATAGGTAACGTAACCGCACTCACTACCGACCCCAACAAAAAACTCGCACCCAACATAATCTTAAACATAATATTTTCCTCGCCCCTAGCGGATAATTCGTAATATTGATTGTGTATTCAGTGTCTAGTTCAAGGGAAAAAGACGTCGTAATCTTCTACCGACTTCACTGGCCATTTTTCAAATTGAAGTGCAGTAGCCCTAACGGTAAAGGGAATAATTCCGCGTAGTAAACGTGAGTTAGAGCATCGTACCTTAAGTAGGCCTTCGGTCTGATTCACGTCAAGTTTCAACGGTTTATACTCTAACAAGGCCGCCAATTCATTATCTAGCTCCAAATCAATTGTGACAGCGGTTTGCAACTTACTCGAGCGTACGATTTTCACTGGTAATTCGACCACTTGTCCAGGGGCGGTTTCGAGTTCAACTTGCAAGGGAGCAACCTTCAACAACGCTCCCTCTAATATCATTGTTATTCTCGCATCTGCTGCAACGCCCACATAGCGAACTTGTCCTTGGGGATCGATGACCTCACCGAAACCCAAAACAACCATTCTGGAAGTCCGATCAGTAGCCAACCATTCTGGCATAAAGCAGGGGTAGAATACCTCTTTTACACCGGCCTCAACGTCTACCAATGGTCCCTGAATCCCCATCCTGTGTCGTGCTTGTTGCGATTTCATCATCAAATGCACCACTCCGTCATACCCATCATCTCGCAACACTTGCAATGGTGCGGGATATGTTGTCCCACGATGCACCACTCGTTGGCGTTCCTTATCGACCACGTGTAGTTTAAACGGAGCTTTGAGCGTTACGCCCAATACCAAATCATCATTTCGGTTTTCATCACTGGAGCGTGACACCAAACTTCCACCGCTCACGGCACTTGCAACAACGGTTAACGCTGACAAATTCTTCTCGGCGTCGCCAGCACTCGTGCCCACAACTTGTATCACAGTCGCCCTTACCGCCGCCTCGTCTGCCAGCAATAGAACGACCGTCCCTTTCTTCTGACCGGGGGCAATCACAGGCTCCCCCTCGACCGATATTCCCTCCGGAAGGCCAAGTACTTTTAGGTTGACTTCTTGGGCGAATCCACCCTGCGGAATAAGTGTGACCGCGAGACTCATTTTTTCTCCGACCGCCGCGACCGCCGTCGCCGCCGTTATCAATCCAAATCCCCGTTCCAGTTCATCGACCTGCAATTCATAGAACAGATCGACTGACTGTCCCCTCAAACTTGAACCCGTCACCACGGCAACCAACTCCCCATCGTTCTTGGCGACAAATCGCACTTCCGCGTCAAGCGACTCTGCCGTCGCGTCATCGTTCTCCGCGACCAACTTACCTTCTCCATCCACCACTTTTAGTGCAACATCTAGGTCTCCCCCTAACGACAAACTAACAGCTCGCACCTGATACTCACGTCCAGTTCTCACAGTGAACGTTTGCCTATCAAACGACCCGTCCAATCGACGTCGCCGATCGTTACTCTTCTCCTCGGATTTTGTTGTTTCCGTTACGACATTCTCTATCAATAAACGGTATACGAACTGAGCAGCGCCGCGGAAATCGGAATCGTGTATCACTACTCGATAGCGGACACCTTTTTTCGCCGAGAATTTAATGTCCAAATCGCGTCCTTCAGTATCAACTTCATCAACTAACTTTACATCATTGGGTCCATAAACCTGAACCGCCGCGTAAAAATCGCTGCCCACTCGGCGCGCAAACACTTGCAGGGACAATGCGCCTGTTTTTGTCGCCACAAATCCATATTCATCTTTCTCCGTCAATCGTGTAATTTGCCCAGAAACAGCGACTGGCAATTCCCCTAATTCCATTGTCGAAGAGCGAAACCGGGACTCAACTCGTTCGACCATATCACTAACATAAAACAGACCTCGTTTTGATACTCCGTTCGCATTCGCCACCTGCCATGACACCCGACCTAAGGCACAATTTTCATCTGGACTTATTACGGCCGCAATTTCACGGGGTATTGGCAAGGCGTTAGCGAAAATACGTGGCCCTTCCCAATAGGGTCGAGGTGGGATTAGAAATGGACCAATTGGCCCTACTTCCATTAGTGACACCTCCGCAGAATGAACCATGATTTGTAAATCTGGCGTAAAATCATAACCGCCGAATTGAACCGATGTTGCCGTTCCTTGTTGCACAAAGGGTGGGTATACGTAACCCACATCAGGAGATTGTGCTGACAGAGTGGACTGTAACCCCAACAAGCTGGTAACCACCACCAAGACAAACAGCATCGTCGGCAATTTTTTCATGATTCTCGCCATATTGTGGTTCATTGAATTTTGAGCGGATGCTAAGCCTTGAGAGCCCTAACTAACTGTTAGGTGACTACGCAATAATTTCATCTATTCGTTTACCGCCGGTAACTAGCGGAACTGGCCGACCCAACGAATCCGGATAGATCTTAGAAGGATTTATGCCCATCAAATCCAAGATCGTATACAACAAATCCTGCACACCATAGGGAGTCGTCGTCGGATAACTCGCCGTGTCATCACTAGCGCCAATAACAGCACCGCGCTTTATCCCTCCGCCAGCAAGAATTACACTCTGACACATCGACCAATGATCTCTACCGGCATCCTTGTTAATTCGCGGAGTCCTTCCCATTTCACCCATCATCACAACCAGCGTTTCGTCCAACATCCCCCGTTGGTCCAAATCCTCAATCAACGCACTAAACGCCTGATCCGTGGGGGGCACCAACGCTTTACGATGTCCGGTAAAATTATCAAAGTGCGTATCCCAACTTCCATGTGACACTCCGATAAATCGCGAGCCTGCTTCCACCAGTCGCCGCGCTAATAACGAACACTGGCCAATCGATGTCATGCCGTAGCGCTCTCGAACCGCGGACTTCTCGCCTTGGATATTAAAAGCTCGGCGGGCAGCGGGACTTGTCACCATTTCCAGAGCCTTTTCATAATATGTGTCCATCGTTTTGGCACGCCCCACACCCCCTCCTCCAGCGCCCAATGCATTGGCGCGTTCCAACAAAGTTTTTCGTCGTTCAAACCGGTTTATATCTATCCCTTCCACAACATTCAAATCACGCACTGCGAACGTTGGCTCAACCGGATCCGTTTCAATCGTAAAGGGAGCGTAACGAGGTCCGTAGAATCCTGGTCCTCCCGGACCAAGCGGTTCAGGAACTTCAATATAAGGCGGGACGGCGCCTCGATGGCCCAACTCCCGCGACACAATGGATCCAATCGAAGGGTAATGCTCATTGAAGGGAACTCCCTTGGCCTGACCATCTGGGAAATTGGGTTTATAGCCGGTCATAACCCAATGCCGGCCCGTTTGATGAGCGTTATCACCGTGACTGTGACTTCGTAAAATCGTAAATTGGTCAACGATCTTCGAACACATCGGAAGAATTTCACTGATTTGTGTACCTGGTACATTCGTCGAGATTGGACTAAAAGGGCCTCGAATTTCGCTCGGGGCATTGGGTTTCAAATCCCACATGTCTATATGACTCGGCCCCCCTTCAAGCATCAAAAATATACAGGACTTAACTCGGGCTGGTTTCGCACTAGCTGCAACAGCTTGCATTTGCAACATGCTCGGCAACGACAAACCACCAAGTAACCCAGTAGCACCTAGTGTTAATGCATTGCGACGCGAAATCTTGTCGCAGAATCCGCCCTGTTTGCTAAATGAAACTTTAAACATCTGATACTCCTAGGGTTAGGCAACAATCCCAAATCAATGATTAAACACAAACTCTCGCGTATTGATTAACGTCCACAAAATATCTTCTACTGCGGTCTGCCGACTGGACGCTGGATCATCAAACACGCCTACCATCAACTCCCGTTCATCCGTCGTTGGAAATCTAGACAACGTCGACAAATACAATTCATCCACAATTTCGGACTCGGAAAGACTGGACTCCACTAATCGTCGCACCGCCCCAAACCGACTACGAAGTTTGGACATCGTCTCGGGCGCATTCATCAAATGTAACGCCTGCGCTATACTCGGTTCCGTTCCTCGCTCACATTCACAGACGCTTACCCGTTGTGGTTTGCCAAAAATTCGAAAAAAGTAATTGGGCATGCGGTTATCCCAAACTTGAATGGCACGGTATCCCTCAGGCCACCCGTTAAAGGATTCACTTATGCCTGTCGCCTGCGAAATGGCATCGAGCAAAACTTCTGCCGACATCGCTTTCCAGCGCGCGTGGGAAAAGTTTTGCTTATCTAATTTATTGGATTGATTTACGTCAGAACTCAATTGGTAAACGCGACTGGTCAAAATAAATTTTGTGATCTTCTTAACATCAAACCCATTCTCAATAAAACGATCCGCTAACATATTCAACAGCGGTTCGTTCGAGGCCGGATTGGTGCTCCGCATATCATCAATCGGGTCCGCCAAACCTCTACCAAAATAATGAGACCACAATCGATTTACTAACATCCTCGCCAAAAAGGGATTCGTCGTTTTCGTCATCCACGCGGCCAGTACGGTTCGCCTCGATACATCCTCACCAATCATCGCTGGATCCGCTCCGAGTCCCGCCACAGGCACTATTTGCTGCGTTCTCGGATGCGCTAAATTCTGCCCTGGGCCGTCCAGAATCTTCTGACCCTGTGCTCCCATTTTCTTCAGTTTAACGCCCGTAAAAAAACCCGCGAACGCGAAGTAATCGTGTTGTCCCCATTTTTCAAAGGGATGATGGTGGCACTGCGCACATTCGATACGGACTCCCAGAAAAGCTTGGCTAATACTACGAGCCATTTTTTCTGCGTCATTATGCACCACGTAAAATGCCGCTGGGCTTTCACTTACGGTACTACCGACCGCCGTAATCACAGCGGTAACAAATTCGTCGTAGGGCCGATTATTTGCAAACTGATCTCTTAACCAGCGTGTCATCGCGATGGTGCCGTTAGACTGAATTCGTTCTCGATCCACCCGCAGGATATCGGCCCATTTCATTGCCCAGAAATCAGCATACTCAGACCGCATTAACAAATCGTCAATTAATTTTTCACGTTTATCCAAAGCACGATTGCTCAAAAATGCACGCGCCTCCTCAACGGTTGGCAACGTCCCTATCGAATCCAAATAAACTCGCCGCAAGAAGTCTGCATCGTCCACTAATTCACTCGGCCGTATCCCTAGCAAGCTAAAACGATCCCACACCAAGACATCGATGGGATGCGTCAACACCGGGCGCGCCACGTTGCCCGCTTGTGGTAAACGCACCCGCGCCACCGAAACCACTCCTCGGTAGCGAGCCAGGATTGCCGCCTCGCCGGGTACCGTACTTACTTGTACTAACCCACTCGAATCAACTTCCGCCACATCCGTTGCATTGGAAATAAACTCCGCTTCCCGTGTCACGCAGCGCCTGGTGCCATCGGAATCGACGGCAAACACTTGCAGTTGTTGGCCACTATCGTGCCGCATACTTGCTGCCGCTGGATATATTTCAAGTCGAACAGTATCAAGTTCATTCGGTTCATCAAGCTTCGCGCCTTCCCGCAACCAACGCAGAATACGAGCGTACCATAGCCCACTGGTTTCAATTTTTCGGCCACCGCCGTGTGGCAAATCTCCAGTTGCTTTACGCAAAAAAAGACTCCTGTCCGGCGCGGAAATATTTACGCGACGCCCCCGAGCCGCTTTGACAACGGCTGCAAAATCAAATTCATCATCAAAGCCGAACAGACTCAATTTGAAACCATTCTGGCCATCCGCCTTGCCATGGCAGCCACCCGAATTACATGCCGCTTTCGTCAGAATTGGCTGTATGTCCCGCCGGAAACTTATCGGTTTGGGGTTCTGTAAGCCTAGCACTCGCACTGGAATATTTCTCGTCCCAACGCTGCTAGAAACTCGCACCTCGGTGATCCCTTCACCGATCGGACGAACAATCCCCTGTTCATTAACTATCGCCACCGCTTCGTTTTTCGAGCGATATTTTGCCTCATGCGTCAAGTCAATTAAACCGTTTTCCGTCTCCTGTGTCACCACTAGTTGCTGCGAGCTCTCGGGACCGACCAATGCTACCTCGACTGGGCTTATCAACGGCGCTGCAACGACTGTCCACGGCAACAATACAATTGCCAGGAGGGTAGTTGTCAATAAAAGACGCGGTTGGGACATGCTTCTATTATAGGAAATATCACCTGCCCACGGCGACATCGACTTAACGATATTTCACAATTTGTGAAAACTAGTCAGGCTAGTACGGCCTTCGCTACCTTACCAGCAACGTCCGTTAGGCGAAAATCTCTGCCGGCGTACTTGTAGGTCAAACGTTCATGGTCGATGCCCAACAAATGCAACACTGTCGCGTGCACATCATGTACATGCATCCGATCTTGCACGGCGCGAAAGCCAAATTCGTCGGTCGCGCCGTGAGCATAACCGCCCCGGGAACCACCGCCAGCCAGCCACATCGTCATACCATAGTGATTGTGGTCGCGCCCGCTACCATTCTCCGACACTGGCGTCCGTCCGAATTCACCTCCCCAGATTACCAACGTGTCATCGAGCATTCCCCGACGTTTCAAATCTGTGAGCAAGGCGGCAATCGGTTTATCAATCGATTGTGCTAGTCCTTTTACGGCCTCGTTGTGTTTGCTATGCGTATCCCAGGGTTGACCATTGCCATAATAGACCTGCACAAACCGGACATCGCGTTCCACTAAACGTCTTGCTAGTAAACACCCATTAGCAAAATGCCCCTCACCATATTCTTCGCGAATCGCACTCGGTTCGGCGCGTATATCAAAGGCCTCGTGCCCCGCGGACTGCATGCGAAAAGCCGTTTCCATCGCGGAAATGCGAGCGCCCAATTGTTGGTCGTCGCCTCGTGATCGCCCGTACATTCGATTCAGCGAGCCTACCAAATCGAGTTCATCACGTTGCTCTTGAAAATTCAATTGGTCATTCTTCAGAAACGGAATCATCGAATCTGGCGTGATCGTCGAATGATTGACATAACTGCCTTGGAATTGCGCAGGCAAAAATGCGCTACTCCACAAAATAGAAAAACGCACGGGACGTCCTGGACACAACACGACATACCCCGGTAAATTTTTATTCACACTCCCCAAACCATACATTAACCAAGAACCCATACTTGGAACGGTGGGACTAATCGTACCATTATTCATCAACAACAACGCAGGGCCGTGATTTGGGTTATCCGTGTAAACACTTCGCAGAACACAAATATCGTCTGCATGGCGACTTAGCCGTGGCAACAATTCGCTGATCTCAAGACCACTCGCTCCATGTCGACCAAACTTGTAGGGTGAACCCAACAAACCGCCGGTCTTCCGTTCTGTACGCAACTCAACCTCACCTGGCCGCTGTCCCTCGTATTTATTAAGCGCGGGCTTGGGATCAAAGAAATCCCCCTGAAACGGCCCGCCATTCATGAACAATTGAATCACGCGACGAGCGCGGGGACGGTGATGACAACCACGACCTTGCTCAGTTGCCAGTGCTATGTGATCTGACAACCCCAACAACCCCAATCCTCCGCCCAACGCAGAAATCGCAGCACGTCTATCCAAGTTTCCAACAAATGACATTCTATTTCATTTCCAATATTCAAATTTCTCAATTTTCGATTTGTGTGTCCAACCCCAAGATCGCCATGTGTCAATCCAAGAACGCAAATTCATTGGATATCAGCAGTGCGTGAATATAACGCCGCAAACCATCCGGTCCAGTTTTGTTGAGGTATTCTAGAGCCACGTCATACTCCTGCGACGTCGCGTCGCGCGAGTAAACCTTACGGTACAGTTCGGTCACAATCAGTTTCAAGTCATTCAGCGGTTTTACCGTATACGAAGACGATAAATGATTGGCGCATCTCCAAATAAACGCGCTGTTGAGCGAATAAAGTTGCTGCAACGGCGTATTCATTTTGTCTCGTTTTGGACTATGCGTCGTTGGTTCTGGGAAGCCAAACATTTTCAAGACTTCATCCAATTCTCGCCGTTTGATCGTCGCATACAACGTCCGGCGGTTATTATCTACGTTGGAAAGCAAGGCGGGTTTTCCACCAACACTTGAATCAAGTAAACCCGTTACTTGCAACATAGAGTCACGCCATGCCTCAATGTCATGTTGCCGACGATTCATTCGCCCATACCAGTGATTACTTGGATCCTTGGCAATAGTCGACTCATCCGCGCGACAACTCTGCCGATACGTGTCACTCGTCACAATCACTCGCTGTAACCATTTCAACGACCACTGGTTCTCAATAAGTCCTAGGGCCAACGTTTCCAATAACTCCGGATGACTAGGCACCCCTCCTCGTAATCCAAAATTACTAGGGGTATCGACGATTCCTTCGCCAAAATGGTGTCGCCAAACACGATTTACTATCACCCGCGCCAACAACCCCTCTGACTTGGATACCAAAGATTGGGCCAATTCCAATCGCCCGCTACCGTTCACAAACGATATCTTTTGTGGATCCATCAATTCAATAAATCTCCGCGGAATGACCTCGCCTAGCGTCGCTGGGTTGCCTCGAAGTTGGACCGCCACGTCAATCGCATGATTGGGCGTGTAAACGACTTTGGTCATTTCCGGACCGTCAGCCACCACTGAAATACTATCCTCCACTACCGCCATCACGCGCGGGGAATCGAAATGCGGAGTCGACGTGGACAACGCCTCCAACTCAGCCTGCAGTTCGACGATTAGTTTCGCATGTACCTCTTTATCCTCGGCTCCTTTTTCCAAAACCATCTGTTGTTCAATTTTAACGCGAATCGCCGTCGCTTTCTTAAACGCCGCACGGACGACCGCTTGTTCACTCTGAACCACCAAGGGTATATCCAAAATCCGACTGCTCGCAAACACTCCAGCCAATGCGTAATAATCTTCTTGCGTAACCGGGTCCATCTTGTGGTCATGACACCGCGCGCAAGCTAACGATAAACCCAGAAACGTTCGACCAACCATGTCGATACGTTCCTCCCACTCTTCCGCCACTACGGCCTTAATCACTAGCGGAGCCAAACGAGGTTCTTTCCAGTACGTCGGGCTCAAGCCAACCAAACCGAGGGCGGCGACATCCTCGACCGCGCTATCCTCCATTAAGTCCGCCGCAAATTGCAATTTTATAAAACGGTCATAAGGGACATCATCGTTGAAAGCCGTAACAACCCAGTCACGATATCGGAACGAACCCGCCGTGCTTTCTAACCAACTAGCTGTCGTATCCGTATAACGCACGAGATCCAACCAATGCCGCGCCCAACGTTCACCATACGCTGATGATGACAAATACTGACTAACCAACTTACGGTATTGGGCTTCAGTTGGATCAGCACTGTAAGCTGCCACGTCCCGCCATTCGGGAGCCAATCCTGTCAGATTAAAACTCAAACGCCTTATTAACTGCTGCGGCGACGCTGGCCCCGCACCGTGCAACCGATTCTTTTTTTGATAATGTAATACCCAACGGTCGACTGGGTTCAAACGCAACTTCCGGTCGACTCTCGTTGACACGGCGTCGAGTGGACGAAAAGCCCAATGCGAGCGCGCCGCGGCAATATCGATTCCCGCGCGGGGCTTGTCCTTTGTTTGCATAGCATCGCCCAGCGGCATCGTGGCACCTGTGCGAATCCAATCCGCAATTAAATCTCTTTCACGCTGTGGTAACTTACCTCCCGGTGGCATTTCCAGGTCACCGAGGCGATAACTTAAAGCCTTCATCAGCGGACTCTCGGTCGGCTTACCCACCACGACAGCAATTCCGCGATCGCCGCCCTCAAGCAATCCAGCGCGTGTGTCCATATCAAATCCGGATTCGACCACCCCCGCCTGAGCGCTATGACACTCGTAACAATGTTGCACCAATAACGGTCGGATTTTCGCTTCAAAGAAATCGATATCATCCGCGGACAAACGCCAACTACACAGCATCACACAAACGAAAACTGTGACCTGAACATATGTAATGATCTTTTTCATATCAGTTAAATCGCACTTGATCCCAGCCTTAGACCGCTCCCTCTAACGGTTATTTGATTATTTGATCGAGAGCAACTTGGTAATGCTCAGCATATCGCATGAAACCCAGATCATTCGGATGTGAACCATCCGTTGCGGCCTCACCGTCACCGCCAAGCAAGTTCTCACCCGTTAAATAATGTAAATTTTCGTCCCCGGCCTTTCTCAGCGTGTCGTAACCTGAACGAAATGCCCCGCGACTGCCCGCGTGCCGATCTCGCATTCGCTGGTAAAAGGGGGAGTTCGTGTACGAACGATCTTCAACCATTAAGATAGGCGTGTCCGGTTTGTGTTTTCGAAGTCTTTCAAAAAATGGAACCGTCCTTTGTTTTACCAAATCAGGCACAAGATTGGGGAGGCAATCGATGCAATAGACGCTCGCATCCAATTCGCCGAGCAAGTCCGCCAATTCCAACTCAAGCATCCCGTTGCCGGAAAATCCAAGGTTAATAATTGGACGGTTGTACCACCGTCCTAAGATTGCTGGCAACGCCATGCCTGGCCTTGATGCACACGCGCCGTGCATAATCGACGTACCGTAAAACACAATCGTACCTTTTTTGCGTGGAACGATTGGCGCGAACCGACTCCCGGAACGAACGCCTACTTCCATTTTTTCAACGCCGTTGTACAGCGGCAAATACGCCGTGTAAAGGCGACCGTCACGGCCTGGTGGGTCGATACCCGTGGCCCATTTGTACTTTACATCTTGGGCAGCTGGTCGCGAAACACTAATCCAGCGATCCTGGCCCTCTTCATTGGTTCCATAAAGATCTACGCCACTCACTCCAGTGGCCGGCATGTGAGGCATGGCAACGTTACCCGATTTCAAACGATACCGTACGTGCAAGTCGCCGCTATCAGTATTGAATCGCGACGACATCCCAGCGCTGTGTAAACTCAAACCCCAAACCGCGTTGCGAACGACACCCTCAGCCTTAGCCGGTAAACGGTCAAAATAACTTTTCGTTTCGCTGAATCCCCGTCCCTCGACTCCCCATTGTTGAACATTATACCAATCAATGCCGTCTTCGGTTATTGCCGTCGGCGACGCATCCGCCATCGAATAACTGCCCAAAAGCCCCAAAACCGTCCCGCTACTACCCAACACAAATTCTCGTCGTTGCATATCGACACCTATCCTTGTTTTCATTTTGAAATTACTAACGTATCCTGTGAACTTTCCAAATCTGCCGATCAATCACTCGTCGCATATACCAATCGACCTCCTATGTATGTGCTCAATACCCGCGTATCCTTTATATCATCCAACTCAACTTTGAGGATATCTCTATCTACAATAACGAAATCTGCTAACTTGCCGGCCTCCAACGAACCCTTGACTTCCTCTTCAAAAGTCAGATACGCGTTGTTGATCGTATACAATCGTAAAGCCTCGTGCCGTTTGAGACGCTGCTCAGCATGTAATAATCCGTCCATGTTACGCGGCTGACGTTTTAATGTAATCCACATACCGAGAAATGGATTGTATGGATTCACACTGCGTAAGCTACCAATTTTCTGCATGTGATCCGAACCACCCCCAACGATCACGCCCCGATCAAAAAGTGAACGGTAAGGTTGAAAATACTCGGTACGTTTTTCCCCAAACTGTTTTAGTAGCGTCTTCCCATCCATATAAAGCCACGCCGGTTGTAAATCAGCAACGATACCTAGCCTGGCCATCTCCTTAATCGATTCACGACTCATAAAGTTACAATGTGTAATACAAGGCCGAGCCGCTGCAACTCTAAAATCGTCCGCGTCGATCGTTGCATATGCCTGAACCAATGCACTGACTGCTCCATCACCGACGCTATGAGCCGTCATTTGCAATCCTGCGTCTAGCACACGCAAGCTAACCTGATAAAGTCGCTCGGGATCTATATACCGAGTTCCTCGATATTCCGGATCAGTAATAGAATAGATTTTACTGACACCCCAAGGTTCGTTCATATATGCACTGCCAGTCAACATGCCACCATCCAAAAACACCTTAACGCCGCGTAACCACAACATATTATTGTACTCATGCAGCGGGTCATTAATCGCTTTCTTGATACGCGCGTCTACCTCCGCCAACGGCACATTCGCATTTAGAGAGTAATACAGAAAGACCCGCACGTTCAAGCCGCCGTCATCCATCAGCGCTCGCCATTGTTTCACGGCAGAATCCGAGGCGTTGCGGTCCGAAATACTCGTAATGCCCACCGAGTTATAGTCGGCGATCAGCTTCTTTAGCTGTGTCTGACGATCCTCAAAATCGGGGCCTCGCGCTGACGACTTCGACTTAACCAATGAACCACCGTTTCGAAGGATTCCAGTCAACTCGCCCGTCAGTGGATCTTTCTCAATAACGCCTACGCGGCCCTCTGGAAATACGGTCTCATTATCGATACCTGACAACTTAAGAGCGAGACTGTTCAACGCTTGGTCCGGACCCGTCCGAAATACAACTGGATTGTTAGGGGCAACGGAATCGAGTTCTTGGCGAGTCGGAAATCGTTGATCTTCGAGACGAGTAATAAATACTTGGCTCAACCGAATCCATTGACCGTCCTGCAATGCATCTGCTCGCTGCTTTACGTGCTCCAATACATCTGCAATTGTATTCATAACGGGAACCGGGTGGTCGTACTCATAGACTGCAGCGCCGGTGGAATGGACATGCGAATCGATCAAACCTGGAATTACCATTTTTCCGTCGAGGTCGATGACCTTGGTATCCGGTCCTGCGAGTTCGAGAAGCTTACTGTCCCGCCCAACTGCCATAATGCGTTCCCCACGCACCGCCATCGCTTCGGCGATTTCAAACCGCCGGTTCACTGTCACAATCTTTCCTGAATGCAAAATCAGATCTGCTGACTGTCGCTCGGCTAACAATTCGGACCGCAACAACATTGACAGAACCAATGTCGTTACAAAAATCATCGTCGATGTATTCATTTAGTTTTCCCTTGTGCGTGACTATTGCATTGATAATGTACAATAACGATACCGGCAGGCGACCCCAGCACTGCATCTTAAATCCACAGCGCAACTTTACCTTTCGAGTATCTGGTCTCATGATACGAAACTTCTGGCTCCCCTGCATTGTAGTCGTTCAACTAGTTCCGTTGCTGCAGGCTGCCAATCCCCAACCCAATATTATTTTGTTGATTTCCGACGATCAACGGTCCGATACTATCGCCGCGCTTGGCAATGATACTATCCAAACACCAAACCTTGATTCTTTGGTAAAACTGGGCACATCCTTCACCCGCGCAACTTGTGGCAACCCGCTATGTGTCCCCGCTCGAGCCGAACTTCTCAGTGGCCAAACAGGGTTTCGCAATGGCGTCCATCCACCTAACAATAAACCAGACCTAACACATACAACACTCGCTCAAGCACTAACAAACGGTGGTTACAATACGTATTGGGTCGGTAAATGGATGATCGCGGGTAGGCCGTCCACTCGTGGATTTCAGGAAAGCCTCGGTTTATTTGCATCTGGAAAACGGCCCGCTCAACCGCAATATGATGCCGCCGGACGAGTTGTTACTGGCTACCGCGGATGGATGTTTCAAACAGATGATCGGCAACTCTTCCCCGAGCAGGGCGTTGGACTAACACCCGACATAGAAAGTAAATTCGCCGACGCCGCCATTGAATTCATTAGTCGCAAATCCACCAAACCATATTTTCTCCAAGTCAATTTTACCGCGCCACATGATCCGCTGCTAAACCCACCCGACTGGGACGACACTTATACGGCCAAGGACATGCCGCTACCAGAAAATTTTCGTGCCAAACATCCGTTCGACCACGGCAACTTTTCCGGTCGTGACGAAATGCTCAACCCGTGGCCGAGAAAAAAGAAGGATATTCAGCGTGACCTCGTAACCTACTATCGCGTCATCTCCTATATGGACCAACAAATTGGTCGCATCCTCGATGCGCTGAAACAAACAGATCCGGAGTTGAACAACACCATCATTATCTTCACGAGTGATCATGGTTTGGCGATCGGTAGCCACGGGTTGATGGGTAAACAAAACATGTACGAACATACCATTGGCATACCACTACTTTTTACAGGCGTCAACATTCCCCGTGGCGAACAACGATCAGCTCAATGCTATTTACGCGATCTCTATCCAACCATTTGCGAACTCGCAGACGTCGAAGTGCTGCCGGCCGTTGAAGCAACTAGCTTGATGCCGATTCTACGGAATGAACTCAAAGAGGTTTATCCATTCATTATCGGGTACTATCACGATCAACAGCGAATGATCCGTATGCAAAACTGGAAATACATCTATTACCCCAAGGCGAATCGCGAACAGTTATTCCACCTCAGTGCTGATCCCCATGAAATGCGAGACCTCTCCAACAGCAAACGCGCAACGAGAGTGAAAGAACAATTACGAGAGGAAATGATCGTGTGGCTTCAGAATCACGGCGATTCCATGTTTTCCGCGGTAAATTCCGATGAATAGAAACTTTGATATCGTTATAATACAGCTCATATAGCAGCCCTAAGAAAGTACAACGATTCGAATCGAATGCTCGCGACTAGCCTTTTATCTCCGTCAGATTCAAATACGCAATAAATGGCCCATTCAACAATTGACCGCCGTGGTTTCATGCAAGTGGGTGCTCTCGCTTTGGGCGGTGTCTCGCTACCGGAGGTGCTCGCGCTGCGCGCGGCAAGTAACCAGTCTCGAAAAGACACATCAGTCATCATGCTTTATCAGCACGGAGGCGCATCGCATTTTGAAACATGGGATTTAAAACCTAACGCACCTTCGGAAATGCGAAGTCAATTTTCCAGTATAGCGACTAACATTGCGGGAATCGATATTTGCGAGCATTTCCCCTTACAGGCGAAAATTGCTGACAAATTTGCACTTATTCGTTCGATGCACCACGACGTTGATATTCATAGCGATGGCGGAATCATTGCACTCACTGGCAAACGCCCTGCTCAACTCGACCCTACATCTCAATCCAAAAGTGACCACCCGGATTTCGGGCACATCGCTAGCCATGTACTCGGATTTACGAATACTGGGATGCCTCCATACGTGACATTACCACAACGCCCTTATATGACTCGTCCGACGTACCTAGGACTCCACCACAGTTCTTTTGAAATCACCGATCCCAGCAAACCAGACTACCAAACTCCGCAATTGAAACTCGCGGCAGGCCACAATTCACAATCACTGCTTGACCGCAAGTCGCTCCTATCTCGACTCGACACCCTCCGCCGTGATATTGATATCCGTGGCGAACTGGCCGGCGTCGATGAATTCAGGCAACTCGCCTATCAAATGCTTGCTAGCCCCACCGCGGCTGCTGCCTTTGACCTTGAGCAAGAATCGCTTGACCTCCGCAAACGCTACGGGATGAACACTTGGGGCCAGAGTTGTTTGCTAGCACGCCGACTGGCCGAGGCCCACGTCCCTGTGATAAATATCTATTGCAACACTCCCCTGTCAGGACCGGAACATACGAACTGGGATGACCATGCTGGTAACGCGGGACGCAGTGGCCATTTTGCGACATTCATGCGGACTCGGCTTCCCTTTCTAGATCAATGCTTATCAGCACTAATCACGGATATCTACGAGCGGAACCTTGATCGTAAAATCATGGTCTGCGTCGTCGGTGAGTTCGGACGCACTCCTAAAATTAGAACCGGAGCACCTAATAATTCGGTGGGGCGCGATCATTGGCCACAGGCCTATACGGCTTTGGTATCCGGCGGTGGAATGCGAATGGGTCAAGTCATTGGTGCGACCAACTCCAAAGGGGAATACCCAACACAACGACCAACCACACCTCAAGATCTACTGTCCACAATATATCATCACCTCGGAATCGACGATCATGCGACCATTCCCGACTTCTTTGGCCGCCCGGTCCATATACTGCCACACGGGCAACCCATCCGGGAATTACTATAACTCATAACCCCATTTTACCCCCCCGATATCATGAGCTCCTTGACCTCAGTCGTACTGCTGTTGTTAACTGCTTCCTGCACGAAAGCACAAGGCTACGGTTTAGACGAGGTCATATCGAAAATGACCTCTGCCCGGGTGTCCACGTCAAGTTGTTTGCCGGGGAGCCTGGAATTCGACAACCTATCCTAGTTAAGCATGGTCCCCGAGGCCGACTTTGGACAATCCAGTATTTACGGTATCCCAAACCGATTGACTAACAACGATTACGTGAAAAAACCGCCAACGAACCCGAAAATGAGCGAGATAAAATGAAATGGCAAGTCAAAATGGGATGGCACAATGCACTCTTCCTGCATTGGAAAATCGCCCCGGACGTTCTGCGCCCCTTACTTCCGCCAACGGTAGAACTGGACTTGTTTGATGACCACGCTTGGCTCGGGATCGTAGCCTTTGAAATGCATGATGTTCGTCGGCGTTGGTTGCCGCGAGTTCCCGGCATGCTTTCCTTTCCGGAAATCAATGTCAGAACCTATTGTCGTCATGGTGGCATCGATGGAATCTTTTTTCTTTCACTGGATACGCCAGAGTTCTTCACCCGCACTTTCGGCAAACGCCATTTTCACCTGCCCTATCGCAAACGCCATATAGATTACGAAATAACCGGCAATTCCTCCACGCGGTATCGAAGCTACCACCCCGATGGCAAATTAGAATTTGACGCGTGCTATGAACCTGCGGACGACGGAGCAGAGGAACTTACTGCCTTTGCTCCATCCGACTTCATCCATTGGAGCAGCGAGCGATACGCGCTCTTTTCTCAAACTCGCGATGGGACCCTGATGCGTGGAGATGTTGAACACCCGCCGTGGCCCACGAGTCAGGTTGCTTTTGAACTGGCAACCAATCACCTGTTGACATCTTACATGGGACCAGCAACAACCCCCGATGCGGCGCATTACTCAACCGGCGTTGATACCTTTGCCGGCGGACTCGTAAAACCATAACCTCGATCCATGATTACCCCTTCGTAACACATCGACGATCTATATAATGCAACCTGATGTTTCTTCGGACCTTACCATTACCAATACTCGTTTCCATACGATTCAGTTCCTCACTTCGATACTTTTTCGAGCCCCGAATATAGTTTTTGCTTTTTAATTCAACCAGTAAACAATTCAACAGCCTGGTAGATTCCTCAGGGCTTGTGTTTGACAGACCTAGGTTTAATAATATGCCGCCTATTCACCGATTGTGCTTGTTGACTTTCATTCTACTCGCTGCTCCTGCTGTACTGAACGCAGAATCCGGAAAGCCAAATATTTTGTTTTTCCTAGCAGATGACTTAGGCTGGCGCGACCTGGGGTGTTACGACACTACGTTCTACGAGAGCCCGACGCTCGACCAACTTGCCCGGGACGGTATGCGTTTCACCCATGCTTATACCGCAGGCACTGTTTGTTCGCCCACCCGAGCGAGCATCATTACGGGCCAAACACCCGCGCGACATGGTTGTACGAATTGGGGCGGAAACATTAATCCCGCTAACCACACCGGACTGGCCCGCGCCCTGCGTGACGGAGGCTACGAGACTTTCTTCACTGGCAAATGGCATATAGGCACCATGACGCCTGCGCTGGCCGGTTTCAATACCTCCCAGGAGATTGCGACCCGCGACGGTTCCAACGATGACCCCAAATCCACCCGACAAATAACTAATAACACGATCGCGTTTATTAAAAAACAAGTGGCAAACAAGCCGTTCTTTGCGTACGTAAATTACCACGCTGTTCATCTTCCCCTCAGGGAAGCGCCTCAGGCCGTCGATAAATATCGACGCAAACTGATAACCACCCCCCCGCCTTTTGTGGGACCAACCGGACTAGAAAAAGAACGAGAACGAACGAACAAACAACTGCAGGATAACCCTCAATACGCAGCCATGGTCGAGGCGGTCGATCACTCGGTTGCTCAGATTCTTACAACTTTGAAATCGCAAGACCTGGAAAAAAATACCTTGGTCATTTTCACTTCCGACAATGGCGGCCTTTCGACAAAGCCATGCACCTCCAACCTTCCGCTACGAGCCGGTAAGGGATGGGTATATGAAGGAGGAATTCGCGTTCCCATGATTGTTCGATGGACCGGACACATTGTTGCCAACAGCTCTACGGATATTCCCGTAACCAGCATGGACTTCTATCCCACTTTGTTAACAATCGCGGAATTACCCCTTAAACCCAAACAGCATCTGGACGGCGTAAGCATAGCGAAACTACTCGTCACCGGCGAACCTCTCATCCGAGACACGCTCTATTGGCACTATCCCCATTATCACGGTGCGGGTTGCGTCCCAGTCGGTGCCCTGAGAGAGGGGAATCTAAAGCTCGTCCATTGGTTCGGCGAAAATCGTTACGAATTATACGACCTCGGCGACGACCCGAGTGAACTGAATGACCTGAGTCCGAACCGACCTCAGGACGTCTCTCGCTTAACGACTAAGCTCAAACGTTGGCAAGCGTCATTCCCTAAAATCAAGTTCGATTCAGCCAATCCATTCAAATAGTCCCCGTGGTACTCCGACACATGATTGAATAACGTGGTCGATTCTCCATTTCCTAACATGAAAAAGCTGCGTCCCGTTATAATGAGACCAACAGTTCAATCGCCATTTAGCCCAATCATCCGATGAAAAACCGTTCGTCATTAAACCGTCGTCAGGTCATCGCCGCTGCAACGGCGTTCACGGCGCATTCCGCCATCTCCGGAGTACGGGCAGAACAATTGCTTTATTCCCAAAGTCGCGAAAAAGCGCAAATTGCAATCACGTTCGATTTGGAGATGAGTCGCCACTATCCCAAACGGGGGCAAACAGAATGGGACTACCAGAAGGGCAATCTGGATGCGGCGACGAAGCAGTATTCGCTCGAGGCGGGGGAGATTGCGGCAAAACGTGGAATAGCGATCCATTTTTTTGCCGTGGGACGCGTCTTAGAGCAAGCCAACATAGACTGGCTAAAAACGTTGTCCAAACAGGGCCATGCGATCGGCAACCACACTTATGACCACATCAACGTGTTAGCGGCCACCGCCGAACAAACTCAGTTTCGTTTCCAACGTGCTCCTTGGCTGGTCGAGGGCAAATCTGTTCACGACGTGATTCGCGAAAACATTAAAATGACGCAAGTCGCCTTACGAAAACGAGCCGGTATAAAACAAAATGGATTCAGGACACCGGGTGGTTTTTACAAAGCACTTGACGAACGCGAAGATCTCCAAAAATTGATGCTGGAGCTCGGATTTCAATGGATCAGCTGTAAATACCCGTCTCACAAGTCCGAGCGCACCGACACTGGCGTTTCAACCGAAGTTTATGCCGACATCGTTCGAGCCCAGCAATATGCCCAACCCTACCGATATCCATCCGGCCTGATTGAAATCCCAATGAGTCCCATCAGCGATGTAACTGCGTTTCGCAGCCGTTTCTGGAAACTTCCCGAATTTCTTAAGGCAATTGAAATGTCCGTTTCTTGGACGATTAAGGAAAAGGCGGTTTTTGATTTCCTCTGCCACCCATCCTGTCTGGTAGTGGAGGACCCCAAGCATGAAGCCCTGAAATTAATGTGTGATCTGGTTGAGTCTGCTTCGAACCGCGCAGAAATTGTTTCCCTAGACAAAATTGCAGCTACCGTTGCAGACAAGGATAGTTAACGCATTCATCCACACCGAGTTCCGACCGATAACACTAGGAGAGTTTAGAAATGAGCCATGCACTTAGAGCAGTCGTGTTGACTCTCGTCCTTTGGCTTCCACAAGCCGAAGGGGCCAAACGCAAAACCTATCCCAACACGCTCACCCCGATTAGAAATCCCAAGCCAATTCTGGCAAACTATCCACAATATGTCGCGCCAATACTGGAGCACCGGCACTACGAGTCACCTCCGCTCGTCCAGGATTCCCAAGCCACACTGGAGATCCGGGCCTGGCGATTTTCATACAACGCACGAGGCATTATTGAAATCCCCAACTACCTCAATGGTTCAAAAACGGCCGTCGTTTGTGTGCATCCGTGGGGAGTCGACGACGGCCAGGGTTGGAAAACACCCGAACCGGCTGGTGTCGCTTTTGGTGGTACTCCAACCAAAAATGCTGATATTCGCCGTCATGCGGGCGAAGTCATTAATCCTCTCCTAAAACGACTCCGACCACACGTAAATACCCTTTTATTCAGTTTACCGCGGGATTCGGACGCGGCGAGATTAATGGCCTATCGGTCCATTAATCACAACCCCACCGCGTCGGAACGCGCCGCAGGAAAACGCGAAATGTACCGACAACTTGCCGCTTTCGACTATAGCGGCAATCCTGTTCCAGCTGCGCTCGATCTTTCAGTCGACTTACCCGTTGTTGACTACTTCCGACAGTTTCCCGGTATTGATGCCAGCGATCATTACAACCGAGCGGGTTTTTGGCAACTTCCCATCCCCGTGATTGATACGATCGATGTACACCCTGACGACATCGTGTTCTATGACAATCAGGGATATCCGGCGTTGCGTGATCACTTGAAAAAACAGGGAATCAACCACATTTTAATGATGGGCTATGCAACCGATATGTGTATCTGTTCAACTACCGCCGGTTATGAAAACTTGCGAAAGGACTTCAACGTCTTTTTGGTTGGTGACGCCACGCAGGCGACACTTCCCGCCAATAAGACCGCGGCACACGCTACAAATCAGTCGCTAAGCTATGCCGCGCTGAACCTGTTAATCACTCAGGTGTCATGGATTAAGAGTCCACGTCGTGTCGCCCGAGACACCTCTCGCTAACCACGGTCGGGATTTGCTGTTAGGCATCACCCCAGTTCAGGGATGGGACGACCACCTTCTTGAATAATTGGAATCGGGCGACCCTGCGGGTTGATCCAACTAGATTCTAAATCGATGCCGAGATGTCTAAACGTAGTAGCGGCGATGTCTTGCGGGCGAACTTTCCCCGAGCGAATCTCGCCTCCAACTCGGTCCGAGCTACCGATTACCTGACCCGTTTGCATCCCGCCGCCCGACATAATCATCGACATCACGGGTACCCAGTGATCACGACCGGCTTGCGTATTGATCTTCGGAGAACGACCAAATTCCCCCATCATCATGACTAGCGTATCATCAAGCATTCCGCGTTGTTCAAGGTCATTTACTAGGGCATAGTATGCTCGATCGACTCGAGGCACTAAAGGTTTCAACCCTTTCACAATACCACCCCAACGAACATTGTCACCGTGATGATCAAAATATCCCCAAGCACCGCTGACGAGCACAAAAGAAACGCCTGACTGGACCAACCGCCGCGCCAGCAATGCCTTTTCGCCAACACTAACTCGACCGTATTCGTCCCGCAACGAGTCATCCTCTTTACTCAAATCAAACGCTTTTTCAACTTTACCCGAGAGCACCATCTCAAACGCTCGTTGCGTATTGCGATCGAACTGATCAATTGTCGTATTTTCGTCCAACGTTTTACGGGCTGTATTAAACTGCTGCTGTAACTCCTGCCGGTTCTCCAATCGATCGACATTAATTCCCGTTGGCAACTTAAACTTATTGGCTAATTCCAAACCCTTGACCGGTTCGAATCTGGAACCCAACTGGCCAGCGCCCCATACATCTGAGACCCAACTTTTTGCCAGACCGACGAAAGCGGGCATCACTGGATCATTAGCGCCTCTAATTTTTGCGACAACCGATCCCATCGACGGATATCCTGCGCCGTCTTTACCGTCATTGGTACGCCGCGCAAGTGGGTTACCAGCCTGCATTGTAATTGGCGTATGATTACTAGCGGAACAATCTACGCCCCGCAACACGGACATCTTATGAGCGATCGAGGCTTGCAACGGCATGCATTCTGTGAACTGGACTCCGGGGACACTCGTCGATATCGTTTCAAAGGGACTCCGGATTTCAGCAGGTGCATTTGGCTTGGGGTCCCACATATCAATTTGACTCGGGCCACCCGACAGCCAAAACAGAATCACAGATTTTTTACCCGCTGCTCCATCTTGAGCCGCGTCGATTTGACGCAATGTACTCAACGGTAATGCGGCCATAGCTGCCGCGCCGGTTTTTAAAAACCAACGCCGCCCACCGATAGAAATGTCGCTACCAACCAATCCCGCAAGGGGATTATTAGTAGTGAAAACACTATGTTGGTCGTTATGTTTCATGTTTTGATCCGGAACGAAATAAGAACCAATATGTCCTATTATACTATCGAACTCATTTAACTAGCAACTCCAAGTCTTTTTACTCTCTCCCATTCTGGGGGGGATATCGCGATGCCGTTACACTAGGACGCATGTTCTATCACAACACTATTATTTAATAACCCTAAACATCTAACTGAAACTCTCTCTGAGCATTTTTGAAAAATATTTTATCGAGGTCGGTTCGATCCAGTCCCGTGATGTCCGCCGCCTGTTTCATGCTCAACAACTGCTCATAAATCGCCAGAATTGGTCGCGCATCACAATGTGGGAATTGCAACGCTGTCCGCGTGACATCCAGTCCTTGCCAAGCCCGCCCAAACGCCACGTACTTGCCATAAAAATACATCGACTCAACACCGTCACTACCATAAAATATGCGATCGGGCGATTCATGTTTAAACAGCGTTACAAGGGGCATCAATTCTGTGACTGCGGACGTGTCGTAATAGATGTTCGGCAACAGTCGCAGACGCTCAATTCCGTGCTTTATCGGCCAGTAGGTAAAACTACGCGCGACGTGGGCGAGGATCCATTTAATATTTGGATATCGTCGAGTCGTGTACTCTTCCAAATCAGATAAGTTTTGCTCATCCGCACAAGCGTCTTGCCGTGACAGGTGTAGCGTCACCCATAACCCCAAATCATTTGCCAATTCCAATTGCTCGTGTGGTAGAAATTCGTGAATCCGACATTCCTTGATATCTCCGGTCACGGAGAATATTCGATACGGCTTTAACCCCACCACCCCCAAATGTTGACAATCGTTATAAATATCTTCAACATCGCAGGCAGGAGTGACAAGTCTTTGAAACCTCGACTGGACATCGCCTTCAATTTCCTGCATACACCACTTGTTGTGCTCTCGAACATTAATTTTGGGCAAGGGTGACCCGAGTGTTAAAAAATTTGTCGGGCGACCATTGTACAAGCTAGTCGCCCATCGTCGCAGCACGTCTAAACCTGCCAAATCCCATGGAGCGCGCTCGGGTTGCGGCATGTGTTCTGGTGAAAACATGTGTATATGCGCATCGAAAACACGCTCGGAGACGAAGTCCGAAAGTTCTTCTTCCCAGATCAATTGGTCATGTTCATTCAATTCCATAGTCTACTCTGCTAATTCGTCAAGCAATTTCCGGCTCTTGCGATACTAACGTTTAAAGTTGCGACTCTGCTTGCTGCTGAATGTCAATTCCGACGAGCGCACTCCAGGCGGTTAGGATTTGCCTCGTGATAACCCCAACCTCTCCGTTGCCAACTGGTAATCCGTTAAATTTCGTCGCTGGCATAATACAATACGGCGTACTAGTGAAAAACAACTCGTCGGCCGTATAAAGGTCGTACGGTTGCAAACTCATCTCCTCGCAAGGAACCTCTAACGTCCGCGCCAACGCCAACACAGTGGCGCGACTAACCCCGGCCAAGCAATTACTTGTGGAGGGTGTTTTGATAACTCCTTCACTGACGATGAATACATTCCCTCCTTTGTTTTCCGACACGTTCCCGTGAATATCCAATAAAACACTTTGTGCGTTTTCATCGACCAATTTGACCTCAATTTCAGCCAAGGTGTAATGCATTCGTGAACGATTTTTAATTCGCGCATCCAATGATTGACTCGGTACGGCGCGACTCATTGGCGTGACTGCATGACAACCTTGCGCGTAGAATTTCGCCCACCCCGTCAGGTCCAGCGGGGAGTTGTGGATTATTACGGTCGCACCACTTTGCGCAACCGTTGGGTCCGGTCCGGCCACCGCCAACCCGCGAGAAATATTGTGAACGATCCAAAAGTCCTCGCCTTGTTCAATCGTCTGTAAGTTCTCTTGCAACAACTCCAAAGTAACCGTCATCATTTCCGCCGGCGAAAGGCCAGGGTCAATCCGGGCCACCTTTAACGATTTATAGAGCCTAGCAATATGCTCGTCGAGTTTGAAAGGGTCGTGCGCGAAAGTCCGAGTCGACTCTGTAACACAATCTCCGAGCATCACCGCAGTGTCGAAAATAGAGATCTTCGCCTGCGATTCCGGTACCAGATCGCCACTCAAATAAACATTGCGTTCGCTATTCATCTCGGCCATTATTCCTGGTCTGCACTGACACTGGGTTGCATTAAGTAAATAGGACTGTGGTTTCCTAAGTAATTTCCATCTTTATCCAAACGCCGCCCGTTGCCGTTACTCCCCTTACTCGTAGTCGTTACGGCAAATTGATCGCCATCCGGGTGCAGTGAAATCGAATGGCAATTTGACAGCTTATTATTACGATAAGGCAATTCACTTTCAGCCGTTTCGCCTTCCCCCGCCACGGCATTCGTGTCGATAAACAACAGCTGTCCGGTTCCTGGATTACCACTGGTAACGGCCATCAACAATCCGTTGTTATGAAACTGCATCTCGTGCACATACACATCACCCACAGCGCCAAATTCGCGGTTGAACACCTCCTTGCCAGTGTTCCAATCAAAGCCAATGATAAGTGGAACGCCTTGTACGTTTCCCCCGCCCTTGGGTCGAGTGCCACCAACATACAACGTTTTACCGTCCGGTGAAAACACCATACACTTGACTCCTCCGACATCCTGCAGTCGATGCTGCAGAAACAATTCTGAGGCGTCGAATCTTTTAGTCGACGTACCCTTTTTCCGATTCCACACAATAACTTCGCCGTGTGCATCGCCTGACACTAAGGCCTGAGTTTCGGCATGAACCGCCAGGCTGTATACATCGGTTTTGTGACCCTCCAAGCGTTGTGTCAATTTTCCATTTTTGGTCTTCCAGCATTGCACGTTATGGTCTTTCCCACAGCTAGCGAGCCAACTCCCATCTGCACCAACTGCGATCGCACGCAGCCAACCGTCATGAGCGGACGCGCGATTCCACAGCGTCAGCGGGTTATCCACACGATAATCATGGCATGCCAAACCACCCCACGAGTCGCCACTGAAAACCTTCGATTCGGTGGGATGAAAACCGATCGCTGCAACCCAGCCGTGGTGTCCTTTGATGACAGCGAGTTCCGTTCGCAGATCACCCGTCATCGGCCAACGATGCAACAAACCTTCAAACCCACCTGCTATTAAATAGTCCCCACACGGTGTAAATCGCGCGGACAACCGTTGAGCGGTCGGAGTGATCGTCTCGATTGTTTCCAACGTTACAGCCATAAGTCCTATTGTCCAAATTGTATTGCCAATACGGAAACCAACGTTCCCATTTCAACTACGTTAATAATCCCTCAATTGGGCCGCATTCGTCATGAGCGATCGGTAATGGTTGCCCGTTATTAAGATACTCCGTTTCGGAACTATCGATGCCTAGAGCACTAAACCATGTATGAAAGAAATCGCCAATATCATGGGCTTCATTTTCCACGAAGGTACCCGTCTTATTCGTCTCGCCAATCACAACTCCCCGCCGGATTCCCGTACCTGTCATTACGATGGACCAAGCCTCCGGCCAATGATCCCGTCCGACATGGCCATTAATACGCGGCGTGCGGCCGAATTCGCTCATGGCAACCACCAGCGTATTATCGAGCATACCTCGTTGCTGCAGGTCCAACACGATGGCTGTAAATGCTTGGTCAAACCGTGGCATCAAACTGGCGTGCCCATTGAAATTATCGCCATGCGTGTCCCAACCGTACGAGTTCACCTTAACAAACCGCACACCGGCCTCAAGCATTTTCCGCCCAATGAGCATATCGCGTCCCAACTCAGTGTCACCATAGAGTTCAACATCTGCGGGGTCAGGATCCGCGAATAACGCTTGGCGATTCATCAGCGCTTGCGCAGAATCAAACACAAAGCTTTGAGCTTCACCAAATATGGGGTTTCGCCCGGCGGCGTATTGCGCGTTTGCAAAATTCCGCAACCGGTTCCGTGACGAATTATCGTCGTGATTAAGTGTTTCTGGTAATAACAGATTCGGCGGTGGTTGACCGTCACCGATGGCCAACGCACCATACCGTGGCCCCAGAAATCCCGCATCTTGATACTTAAAACCGCCACTACCAGGTTTGACCCATATATATGGTGGTAACTGACTGTTTCCTTGCCCCATCAATTTCGCCACCGCCGAACCAAAATAGGGGTAAATCACCCCGCGGTCTTTTGGATCACCCCGTTGAATACGTGGCACACCAGCAGAATGTGAGTTATCAACGGTGGTCACACCGCGATCTAGCGCCAGCAAATGCATGATCTCTGCCGTCTTGGGCATCAATTCACTGATTCGAACACCAGGCAGCGACGTTTGAATCGACCGAAAGGGTCCGCCGAATTTAGTATTGGGTTTAGGATCCCAACTTTCGAGTTGGCTCATTCCTCCATCAATCCAGATAAACAATACTTGCTTATTGCTCTGTGATAATTCGTCCGCTACCAATGGATGAACCAATCCACCCAACCCGTCCATTCCCAACAACCCTGAGGCCGCCGTGGCACCCAACAGTCGACGCCTCGACAACACGTGTTGCGCAGGTGTGCACAGTTGTTTGGAAACCGAGGAATGCAGGTTGATTTTTGGGTTCATATTACGGTGATTATCTACGGTCAGTGATTGATCAGGAATTCATTGCAAGACATGAGTGCCCAGACAAGTTGACCGATCGCCTCAGGGCGGTCGGAGTTTGAAACCAAGAACTCCCGCATCTGCTTCAATTCAAATGAGGTTGCGGGCCTCGATAGCACTGTGTAGTACAACGAATTTACAACCTCAGCGTTGTCGGATATTCTCAGCACTTGTTCCGTTGAGTTGTTCCCGCCAACATTCACCCACGATTGCACCAATTCGCTGTTTAACAAAAACAACGAACCGCGTACCGACGGAGCAAATTCAACTTCGGGTTCACGAGGCGGATTAGCAAACGAGGCGATAAACTGCTCCTGCACCTGATCGATAGTTGTCGGCAACGTGTTTTCCATTTTTTGTTCGTCATCTAATTCGATCGGATACCTCGTTTTCGCGGCGGTTGCTTTGAGAATACTCCACATCAATTGTTCTGGCGACAACGCTTTCTCTCTAAAAACTCGGTACTCCGCTTCCGCTTTTTGGACGGTTGATGTCGGCGTTTGCAAGATACTGCTGCGCTGATAGGTTTTGGTTAACGCTAACTCACGAATAAACCATTTGATGTCAAAGTCGTGTTTAACGAACTCCGACGCTAACAGCGACAACAACTCAGGATGAGACGCGGGGTTATCACTGTGGTGCAGGTCTAAAGGCCAGACTAATCCGCGACCCATCATGGATGCCCAAAGCCGATTGACCAGGTTAGTCTGAAATTGCGCATTTTTTGCCGTCGGGAGCGTCGTGGAAAGATAATGCAGCGGGTTAAAAACTGGGATGCCCGGCGCCTTTGACTTCGGATCGGGCGCAATGGCAAATTCATTATCCTTGTCGTATTCAGGAACTTCAAGTTCCGTCCCACCGGGTATTCGCGGCCCCGTGGTGAACATCTCTTCTTCAAACACGGATTGAAACTCTAATGGTATTTTCATCACCTTTTGGCCAATCGCCGGGAATTCCGTATCGCTGCGTATGAAAGTATTACTGACAAACGCAAACAGACCTTGGAAATCCGATTGACTATAGTCATCGACAAACAAATGATCGTGACATTGGGCACAAGCCAAATCAACGCCCATAAACAACCTACCTATATCTGACGCCAGACCTGGGTGGTCGGTGGGATTTTGACCATATTTTTCTAACCTTTTCGTCAGAAAATAACCTGCGCCTTGCTCACTCTCATTCGTTAGGTCCGGTTCAATGATCGTTTCTACCATCGAATCCCAGTGGCGATTTGACTTAAAACTATCAACAAGGAATCGATTCCAAGCGGGATCCGTTCCGCGGCGTTCCATCAACATTACGTTAAACAACTCGGACATCCTCCGCGCGTAACGATCATCTCGTAACAGGCGATCAATCATAACCGTCCGCTTATTCGCTGTGGTATCTGCAGCGAACTTCTTAACGTCAACGGGAGCTGGGATTTCTCCCGTAAGGTCTAAAAACAGCCGTCTCAGAAATTCATAGTCATTCGCTTGTGCAGCGAACATCCCGTCAGCCGAATCCGCAACGAGGTGGTCAATAGCAGTATGTAGCTCTGCACCTCGAACCTGCGTTAAGCCGCTTAACGCAACTGCAAGAATAATTGTCATACCCAGCGATGTTCGCAAACTTGTCATGTCACATATTTTAACAAATTAGGCGTCCAAATTGGAACATTGAATTGACCTTGAGGCGAGGATTTTTCTAGGGAAACATCTTTAGCAGCGGATCGTCAGTTGACTGCATATGCGTTTTGACCATTTCCTGGAGACGTTTCAATTGTTCTTTGTGGTTGGTCGAGTCGCTATTCGCTAGATTCACTCGCTCCTGCGGGTCGTTACGCAAATCAAACATCTCGACCCTACCTTGATGTTGCAAATCGATCATCAGTTTCCAGTCCGGTGTTCTCACGCCCCGCATATGAGTCGTGGCGCCGTGCTTCATGCTGTACTGCAAGTAAATATCGGGATCCCACCGCCGCGTCTTACCCGTCAACACGGGCGTGAAATCCTCCCCTCGCAATTCGAGTCTCCGACTAGATTTAATACCAGCCATTGCTAACAACGTCGGGAACCAATCCAGATTGGAAAACGTCTGATCAAAGACAGTACCGGGATTGATTGTTCCTGGCCAACGAATTGCAGTCGGCACTCGTAACGAAGTATCCCACAGATTAGGTCGACGTTGTGCAGGTATATCGTCCCATTGCTTGGGTGGATTTTCGTTCAGAATGCGGATCGCGTTACCTTTAAACCAGGTGCCATGCTCACCTAAATTATAGCCATGGTCACTAGTAAAAACCACGATCGTGTTTGCGGCCAATTTGAGAGTATCCAACAAATCCAGCACCCGGCCAACATTGCGGTCGACGCTTTTCACCGCGGCTAGATATTCGCGTGTGCGTTTCTTAACCAACTCCACGTTAAGATTTGGAAAATCGGGGTTCGGGATTTCTGGGTCGAGATCCTTAAACGGTTCCCAGTCCTCTGGTCGCACCGGCAGCCACGCTGAATGCGGTGCTCGGAAATGCAAACTCAACAAAAATGGCTTGCTCTGATTACTTTCGATAAACTCCAAAGCATGGTCGGTAAAAATGTCGCAGGTATAGCCCAGCACTTTTTTAGTTTCTCCTGCTAACGTTTCCATCACGGGGTCTTTCGGAGGGCAACCACCGCTGCGAATACCCGCAAATTGATGGTAGCCAAACTTGGTAGGATGATGATGATCTTGGATTCCTAGATGCCATTTTCCGAACAACGCCGTTTGATATCCAGCGGATTGAAACAACTGTGGGAATGTTACCGTATCGGCGGGTAGGCCAAGTTGCTTTTCAGCACCAGGATTTATCCAATCCGTAATGCCAAATTCAAACGCATAGCGACTGGAAATCAAACCGACTCGACTGGGACTGCAAACGGGCGTTGTCACAAAGCTGTTAGTCAGATGAGCTCCGCCATGAAAAATCTTATCGATATTGGGAGTGATGAAACGGTTATCGCCCGCCGCATTCACCGCAAATGGCGCCTGATCGTCGGTATAGATAAATACGATATTCGGTTGCTCGGCAGATACAAGCCTAGTAACAATTACGGACAACAGAAATAACGATAGAATAAATTTACACTTCATAGGGTCAGCGCTCTACTTAATAAACTAACATTTCTTTTTAACATTTTATCGTACCACGCTGCGACGCCTATCCCCAACGTTCCTTTACGATATTTAAACCATACAATTAACCGCAGCATTTGCATCTACATTTACGATCATGTCTAATTAACATATTGACCACGACAATCATGGAGAATCCGATGCGCACCACATACGCTATTACATTTAGTCTGCTACTACTCACCGCCACTTCATTGCCCCAACTGCAAGGCGAAGATTGGCCCCAGTTTCGTGGCCCTAATTGCGCGGGAATCAGCGTTTCAAAACTACCCCTCGCAACCACCTTTTCACCCACTCAAAATGTAGCTTGGGAAGCCGACCTCGGCGACGGTATCGGTTGCCCCGTCGTGGCTGCGGGACGGGTTTTTGTCTCCTCGATGTTAGACGAGAAAACCGTCGCACTCACAGGATTTGATGCTAAAACTGGCAAACAACTGTGGCAACGCAGTTGGCCCACCGGCGCTCTTGTTGAGATACATAAGACAAACAGCCAGGCCGCCACCACACCCTGTGCTGACTCCGAACGCGTTTACTTTTACTTTAGCACACTGGGCCTCATCTCCGTCAATGCAAAAACCGGCGTAGACGAATGGAAAATTGAGATGCCAACGCCGTTCTTTGTCTTCAAGTGGGGTGCCGGCATGTCACCCGTGCTACATGCAGACAAATTGATTTTTTGCCAAGACGACGACATCTACCCAGGAATCATGGTCGTACAATCTGCGACTGGTAAAATACTTTGGCAGGAAGCCCGCGATGACATGGCCGTCAATTATTCGCATCCGGTTATTGTTACAACGTCCGAACGCACAGAACTCGTGGTAGCAGGAACGGGAAAAGTGGTCGCTTACGACATCGACAACGGCAAAAGACTTTGGGAATCGCGAACCTTATTGCGGAACATCAAAACGACGCCGGTTGTCATCGGCGACACAGTTTATATCTCACTACAAAGTGGAGGCATCGCTAATCAATGGCTTGCTTCCATTGATCGCGCCGAAACTGGCAATAACGACAACCGTATCGACAAAGCGGAAATCCAAGCTTTCGTCGGTGCTCAGAAAATACCCCCAGCATTTTATCAAAGAACGTTTGATCGAGGTGACGAAAACCAGGATGGATTCCTAGAAGGTGTCGAACTTGACAAAGCATTTTTACATCCCGACAACATGGCCGGCGCAGCTTTTGACACGGAAGATGCCGCCGACGAATATATACTCGCCATCAAAGCTGGGGGAGATGGTGACGTTACAGAAACGCACACCCAATGGAAAACCAATACCAAGTATACCGACCATATCGTTTCACCACTCGTATACGATGGCCGGATGCTCTTAATTAAAGGTGGAGGTATCAGCACCGTATATAGCATCAAGCAAGGCAGACAATTGCGGGGTGCCAAAAGAATTCAAAACTCTAGCGAATATTTCGCATCGCCCATCATCGGTGACAACAAAGTCTATATCGCTGGCGAGAACGGAGTGATTGTCGTACTCGACGCAGCCGACAACTTTAAGGTATTAGCCAAAAATGACATGCAAGATTCAATTCTCGGTACCCCCGCCATCTCTGACGGTTCCCTCTTCGTGCGAACACGGTCAAAATTATACTGCATTCGCCCTAGCAATTAGAGTTTCGCGTGACGAACCCGTTGGTCGTATTATATGCCGCGGGTTCCTACGTTAAGATATCGTGGATCGGTAAACCATTATCGATGTCGAGCCGTTTTCGACCCGGCACCACTAGGCGGCGATTATCGAGGCCTAACAGGTGCAGCACGGTTGCATGTAAATCTGTTACATAATGTGCATCCCCCAACGCATGGTACCCTAACTCATCTGTTTCACCGTGTACGTACCCACGCTTTAACCCCGCTCCCGCCAGCCAAATTGTGAACCCATTGGGATGATGATCTCGACCCGTTGTCCCACCACTGCGCTGCTCTAATCCAGGCGTCCGCCCAAACTCCGTACAGAACACGACGACCGTGTCCTCCATCAAGCCACGCCGCTTCAGATCCTTAATCAGACCTGTGATCGGTTTGTCGATCGTCGCACACAACGCCGAATGTTTCTTTTTTAAATCGCGGTGCGAATCCCAAGTTCCATACGCCGACGGAAACACTTGAACAAATCGAACCCCCCTTTCAACCATCCGCCTGGCTGTCAAAAGCCGTTGACCTGCAATCCGCGTATTGTCTTGATCCAGCCCGTAAAGCTCAGTCGTCTCTACGGTCTCGTTAGCCAAATCCGCTGCCTCAGGAACCGAAGACTGCATCCGAAAGGCCAATTCATAGGACTTCATGCGAGCCTCAAGTTTCGTATCCCCCGGACGTTCCGCCAACGTCAGTTGATTCAACTGACGGGCAAGTTCAAACTCCTGTGACTGCTGAACCTCTGTCTGCTTCTCGTTTCTAACACCAAAGGGTAACGGTTGCGGCTTATCAATAGCCAGCGGGACTCCGGCGTGCGCCGGACCCAAATAATATGAACCGATGCTGTCACGAGTGTTCGTTCGAGTGGGCCCGCCTAACACCACAAATTTGGGTAAATTCTCGTTAAGAGAACCGAGCCCATAATGAGCCCAGGCCCCGACGCTCGGTTGTACTTCGTCTAACCGATGGCGGCCCGTATGTATTTGGTTTTCCGCTGCATGGTCATTATCCGTTGTCCACATATTACGAACAAAACTAACCTCGTCGACAACGGAAGAAAAGTGCGGCCACCAATCCGTGATCCCAATCTTATTTTCACCGTAATAATCAAAACCGACTTGCATCGGATAAATAATCGGGTAAACATCCCGCACATTAATCTCTTGCGAGGCGACACTACGAAAACGTTTTTCGTGCAACGGCGAATCAACTGGATTGGGAAACGGTGTTTGCGAGTACGTTTTACCAGCGTACTTGTTCAACGCAGGCTTGGGATCGAAGGTCTCAAGATGACTATACCCACCGGACAAGAAAACCCAAATTATCGATTTAGCACGCGGTCGATGATGAGCCGACCCGTCTGGCAAATGCCCGTCGTCCGCCCTCAGAAAACCGTCTTCCGCTAGCATTGCCCCCGTCGCTAAACCACCAAACCCCATACCAAGGTTCGAAAGGAATTCACGGCGATTGTTGAGACTATTCATAGCTCGATACTCGTTGGATTATTAGGTGATCACATTCTATTGGATGGACACAAAATCACTGTGGTTAATCAACACTCGAATTAACCCCGCCCGCGCTTTGTCGCCGTAACTAGACAAAAACGCTTCGCATTTGGTCGATTCTTCTACCGACGGTGATCGTGATAACACCGCCAAAAAAGCCGTCTCAACGAAGTGACGGTCAGCCAGTTTATCCGAATCATAATCGAGTAACGCCTCTACCCGCCGGGCTGCTTTCTGGGAGACCTGATGCACAAAGTCACTATTATTAAGCGCCAAGGCCTGTTGGGGCACAATCGTGTTGGTTCTTCGATAACATTCAAATGGATTTGGCGCGTCAAATAATTCACCCAGCGGATTCGCACCACCGGCTTCCGGATAGGTTTCATAATACAAGGACCGTCGATTTGTTGTTAACGCTTTAGCATTTCCCAACGAACGCCCACCCGCCGAGACATCCAAATCGTCCGCTATATATAGCAAACTATCGCGTATAACCTCCGCCTCCATCCTTCCCGTATTCATCCGCCATAGCCACACGTTGTCAGGATCAATTTGACTGTTTCCAACATCATCTTGCGAACCCCGCTGGTACGCCGCACTCTTGACAATCAAGCGATGAATATGTTTCATGTCCCAACCCGATTCCATCAACTCAACCGCCAAATAATCCAATGTTCTCGGGTGCGTCGGCGGTTTGCCGCTACGGCCGAAATCGAAAACCGTTTCAACTAGCGGAACGTGAAAATGACGAAGCCAGATATGGTTAACTGCGACACGCGCCGTTAATGGATTATTTCGATGTATTAACATGCTAGCCAATGCGGTCCGTCGACCCGTGCTGGTTTTTGCAGTCTGTACACTCAGTGGATCATAATCATCGGGGGGAGTCGCGACTGCTTTGTTTGCCGCTACAAGGGCGGTGTTCGCTTTTGTAACCCTGACCTGAGCAGCTGCCATTGCCGTTTTCCGCTGATCAGCATCGGCGATCTTATCGGCCGTAGCCAACGCCACCCGTGACGCGAACTGTTCCGCCGTCACACGCAACACATCTGCTTCTATCGATTTTGAAATCGCGGTACTAATTAACTCCTGTGCGCGATCTTTTGCGGGTGATTCACTGTACCGAAGGACATCCGCCGCGATTACCGATTCCACGGCCAAAACTCTCGCTTCTGCCGCTGCCACTGCAGAAACGGCAGCGTCCCGTACTAAAGTTAATCGCGAAACCGTGGCACTAGCAGCTTCGACAGAATTGCGTAGACCCCGTACCAACTCGGAATCAAACACTGCGATCGTCTGCGACGTTGCCGGCGCGACCGAACTGCCGCCAATTTCCCAATTATCAACTCCACCGACGTCCTGACCGTCGGAATACTGTTTACCTTCAAAGTTCAATACGATTTCATTCTGCTGGGGAACAGCGATGCGGATGTCGTCGAATACCGCCAACGTTCCGGAGCGACAATCTAATAAAATCGGTTTATTGTCCGTTCCAACTGGATTCCAACCGTTGATGGCCATCCTAACGGTTTCCAGCTTACGAACGCGCATTGTTACTACGTTCAAGACGTCAAGACTTAACTCAGCGTTATCGGCCGCCGGATGCAAAACTAACTTGGCTATAAATCGGCTCTCGCCGTTTTCAAAATCATAGTTCCCTACAACAAACCTTGTGAAACCACCTGGCAAATAGGCATAGATCAGCCCATTTTCAAAACCGACATATCCGGCCGTCAATAAACCTTTGTGGTCACGGATTAATTGAAAGTTGACTTCACCCTCTTCCAAGATCCGTAATTGAAATGAGATAGACGTATCATCAACAAGTTCCTGAACTTCAGGCAAATGATTCGACAACACTCGACGACCTTGTCGGGCATCTAGCCGCAACGAAAAGCGCCCTTCCAGAGCCCCACCTTGGCCCTCGGACTGCACCTGTTCAATGGCGTGATCTAAATCAATTTGAGCTTTTCTTCGCAGGACTTCTGCCGCTTGTAATTGCCCCTCTTCAAGCGGCGGCACCTTGATTAGTGCTGTTCTCGCGTGCGACAGTTGTTCCGCCACCTGCGCCGTTTCGTACTCGTGCACCGACGCACGCACCCCGGGGTACCAAGCCTCCGTTGGTAAATATTGTTCTTTGACCACCGGCAACAAATGCTCTAAAAACCGAGGCACTCCGGGCTCAATAACATTATGGTCAGCGACCCGATTCCGTTCGTCGCCACCGCTATAGAAATGAGTAATTGCATCATGATTTTTGTCGAATACCCTAGCCATCCCAATCAGCGCTGGCTGACGTGACCCAGCATAAAGATATTCAACAAACTTTTCCGGACGAGGTTCACCCGCAACTTGGTCCATGCGAATACTCATCGGTTCAAAAAAAGCTCGGAAACGAAAATAGTCGTCATGTTCAATAGGGTCGTATTTATGATCGTGACAATGCGCACAATTAAAGGTCAATCCAAGAAACGCTTTACCTGTGTATTCAACATTATGTCTCATCCATTCATTGGGGTTTAAAGAATAGTAATTGCGTACGAGGTATCCCGTAGCGGGCCATTGCGAATCATCCAACGGTGACATTTCGTCCGCCGCTAACATCTGCTGTACCATCACGTCGTAACCAGCGTTATTATTGAGCGAATTAACAATCCAATCTCGCCACATCCATATTTGTGCGGAACTGTTACGGACGTCGTTTTGGTTGCGGCGACCATACCAATCGGAATATCGCCAAATGTCCATCCAGTGCCGCGCCCAGCGTTGCCCGTACCGCGCGTCAGCCAACAAACGATCCACAACTTTCGCGTAAGCTTCGCCCGACGCGTCTGCCGCAAACGCAGACAGTTCCTCTGGCGTGGGTGGCAAACCGATTAAGTCGAGATAGACTCGACGTAGTCGCTGAGCCGCCGTTGCTACCTCCATCGCCTTAAGTTTGTGCGAACGCAACTGACGCTCAATCAGAAAATCGATCTCTTTCGATTCGAACCTACGTGGGATCGTGGGCGTTTGTGGAGGCACAAATGCCCAGTGATCAGCAGGGTCCGATTCAGCTGTTTCGTTTGCTGGAGATTCAGCACCGCCGGCAACCCACTGTTTAAACTTGTCGATTTCTTCTAGCGTTAATGGTTCCCCGATAGGTGGCATCCGCAATTCCTCATCACCAGACGAAATTCGTTCCAACACAACCGCACCGTTATCAGTTGCGATTCGGAGCGCGGCGCCCGTATCCAGCCGCAATTCGCCTTCTTGCTTTAGCACGCCATGACACGCGTAACACCTTGCCTTGAGGATGGGCTTAATGTCTGCCAGGTAATCTTGCGCTTGGACCGTACAGTAAGGAATCATCACACACGCCAACGCAGCGATGGCTGGCGATGACCACATCCTGACTTTATTAGATCCCACTAGCATTTTATTTGACCCGCAAAGAGAACAACTCACCGCCTGTTATTGAAATGTGTATTTTCACCACATTTCCCGCTAACGCATCAAGCGAACGACCATCACGCCATTTAATTTCACCCGCTATTGAGTCGTTCGCAAAGAGCACAGCATCTTTCGCCGTATATCCCGGAATCGGACTACCCGCTGCGTCCAGCAATGAAACAATAATCGAACCGCCTTTCTTAGTGCGCGCGTTAAGGAATATTGCCTTACCGTCAATAACCAGCGGGTGGGTGACAATCACACCCTGCCTTGCCTGTAACGCCACAAACCCGTCTGTGCGATACTCAAAACGCCGTACTCGGGAATCTGCGCCAGTGTAGTAGGCTTCCGTACCATAAATTGACATATGCTGGGGATCAGCCGGCAACTGTAACACGCCAGCCGCCGCATAGTTGCTGCGATTTCCGGCGCGATCTGCCGGTGCACTTTCCGGTATGATTGCCTTTGACCAGCGTTGGAACACCAGCCCGTCTCGGCTAAACATAAACAACGGCTCAACCCGACTATTGGCGGGCAAAAATCGAGTTGGCAGACCAATATATATTTTTGGGTTACGAGCGTAGGGAGCTATTGCATTGGTATAGAGATGCTCGTTGGGACTGTCTACGTACTTCAGCTTGAGGGGCTCTGTCCAATTAACAAAATCACTCGATTCGCAAAATTGAATGGAGCGTACACCGTCAATAAACAATCGCGAATAGCACACGTACTTTTTGCGATTAACGTCCCAGAAACCTAAATTTTGCGAATCAAACGCTCCCTCAGTGATAACCGGTTTGGCCGATGTCTGTTTCCAATGGAAACCGTCCGCGGAGGAAAATGTATATAAACCTACAACGCCCTTTTGACGCTCCGGAGTATCAAACGAACCTCGGACATACCGACCACGCGACAACGCCTTGTATTTCTCAGAGGATTTGCTATCAGGGTTAGCGTCAACAAAAGGGGCAAAGCAATGGGTTCCAATTCCATCCCACACAATGTTATTAGATTTAGAGCCGTCAAAATCGACTATATCCAATTTTGGTTTATTCCAATGAACACCATCTTTACTAATGGCAACACAGGTAACCTCTCGATGTGTCATTACTTTTTTCACTGTGTCATAATGTGCACCGCGATAGTAGGCCCGGTAATCATCGCCGTCTTGCAAAAAAGTAAAGTATGCACTGACATTGCCTTCCCATGACTCGCCCGTCGTCAAAATTACTTCTTTTGCAGCAGGTCTTTGTAACACGAAATCCACGTCGCCCGTTTTACTTTCAAGCAGCGCGTCATCCCAAAACAACTGCAAATCATTGCCTATCTCAATCGGCTCAGCAACTGCAACGCCCAATAAACCAAAAAACCCCAGTATAAAAACCATGACAATACAAAAGCGTTGCACGTGTGATACTCCCGTTAAGATGTTTATATAATTCGCCGTAGCGGTCTAAAGTAACTCTGCAATCGGATTCCCGTGATAAATATGATGGGGTCTGTCTGCCTCATCCGTCCAAGCAGCAGTTTTAGGTATTCCTAGCGCGTGATAAATCGTCGCTGCCATCTCTTCTGGCGTATGCGGGTCCGCTGCTGGATATCCACCAATACGATCCGACGCTCCGATCACCCGCCCACCTTGGATTCCTCCTCCTGCAAAAAACACCGACTGAATCGCTCCCCAATGATCGCGCCCCGGACCGGCGAACGACTCCGACAAAGTCGATATTTTAGGTGTTCGGCCAAATTCACCCGCCATGACAATCAACGTTTCATCAAGTAACCCGTTGGAGTCTAAATCGTCGATCAACGCACTGAGCGCTCGGTCGGTGGGTGGGAACAGTTTATCTTTGAGCCGCGGCCATGCATCGCCGTGTGTATCCCAAGTTTCATTATTTCCAAGATTAACTTGAATTAGGTTAACCCCTTGTTCGACTAAGCGATAAGCCATTAACAACGACCACCCAAAACTGTTCGCACCATAGCGTTCCTGAATTTTCGCATCAGCGTTGGTCACATCCACCGCCTGGCGAATCTTAGGATCTGTCAACATGGAAACCACTCGCTGCCGTTGACTGTCATAACCTTGTACAGATGCCGCGTTTTCTAACGCGCGCCGCTGCCCGTCTATGACACTGAGTAACCCCAACCGATCACCGAGTCTATTATTGGTGAGACCGTGTGGTAATTTTAAATTTGGCGCTTGATAGACCCGCGCATCCGCTGCATTGGGCGGTTTCTTTCCAAGGTTCGGATACGTGTACTCGGGATATGCACCACGCCACATGGGGTCGCCGTAGGGTGATGCTTCGATAAAAAACGGGTCACGGGAGGACCCCATCAGACCGCCGTATGCGCCCGGCAAAACACCGCCTGACCAGTGCACCAATCGTTCAGGCAATACTATCGCGGGCGGTAGGTTATTGTTGCGTCGTGGCAGCGCATCGCCAACTATAGAGGAAATAGATGGCCAGTCACTCGGACGTGGCGTCCGATCACCCCGAAAACCGGGCGACTTCTTACTACGTCCGGTGAGCATATAAAAGTGGCCCTCGGTGTGCCCATTCGTCGGGTGCGTCATCGACCGTACAACCGACCACTTATCTGCCCGTTTGGCTAAGCCGGGCAAGTGTTCGCAAATCTGTGTCCCCGGAACTACCGTCGCGGCGGGTTTGAAACTACCGCGGATTTCCTCCGGGGCATCCGGTTTCAAGTCGAAACTCTCATGCTGAGCAAGCCCGCCGGACAGAAAAATATAGATTACCGACTTTGCCGTTTTCTGGGGAGCACCGTCTACCGGTTCAGCACCAAGAATTCCTTGCAGGTGGTTGGTGCCCAAACCCAACATACCCACCGCCCCGGCCTGCAGTGCTGTGCGGCGGGCAATATCAGGGTGGCTCATGATCGCCGAGCACGAGCGCCGTTTCTTACATTTTTGGGCCATCGCAATATTCTTTGCTTACGCAAGAATCTCCTTTACTATTTGTGGCTCAAACAGATCAGTTAACTTTTCCTTTAAACCGTTACGTTCAAAGTATAGCCTCTCATGGTCTAAACCGAGTAAATGCAATATTGTGGCGTGCCAATCCGCGATACTTACGGGTTTATCAGCGGCTGCGTAACCGATTTCATCCGTTGCTCCATAGCTGACACCGGGTTTGATACCACCGCCGGCCATCCATAATGTAAATCCACGCGGCCCATGGTCGCGACCGGCGCCGGCTATTTTTGTCTTGTCACGAAGTTGAGCTATCGGCAATCTGCCGAATTCCCCGCCCCAGATTACCAGCACGTCGTCGAGCAATCCTCGTTGTTTAAGGTCAGTCAGAAGCGCAGCAACCGGCTTATCCGTCTTGCCAGCCGCACTACCAATAGATTGTTCGAGATTAGTGTGACTGTCCCAAGGCTGCGCGCTCATAAATATTTGAACATAACGAACGCCCCGCTCCACCATGCGCCGCGCCATCAAACAACGTTTGGCGTACGAGTCCGTGGTTTTTTCGCCAACGCCATATGCTGTCAATGTAGCTTGAGTTTCCTGGTTAATGTCCAGTAACTCTTCGGCTTCGAGCTGCATTCTGGCGGCAAGTTCGTAACTACTAATGCGAGCATCTAGCGCCTGTTGATTGGAACGTTTACCGCGATGCTGTTCATCTATCCGTCGCAAGAGATCGCGCTGGAGTTTCTTGATACCTGTCGGATACGGTTTTTCTGCGTTCAGATTCAATATCGGCGCACCCTCGCTACGAACGCGAGTTCCTTGATATACGGGAGGCAAAAATCCATTTTGCCAACTTTGCACAGTATTAACCGGCAGACCGGCGGGGTCATCAAGCACGATATATGCTGGCAAGTTCTCATTAACGCTACCCAAACCGTAGGTAACCCACGCGCCCAACCCTGGTCGACCCGGCAACAAACGCCCGGAATGAATTTTGAATAAGGCGGGCTCATGGTTGGGATGATTATTGTACATCGACTTGATGAATGAAACGTTGTCAACAACTTTAGCGAGCTCCGGTAACGCATTGCTCACCCACGCCCCACTTTCACCATGTTGCTTAAATTTGAAGGGGCTTTTCAACAACCCACCAGCACTTTGTGGTGAACTAATGTCTTCCGCAATTTCATTAAAATACGGTTCGCCATGATGTTTGTCGAGAATCGGCTTGGGCTCGAATAAATCCATATGCGCCGGACCACCATTCATAAACAGTTGAATTACCGCCTTGGCTTTAGGTGGGTGGTGTGTGTCACGCGGTTGGTTGTCAAATGACCGCCGTGCGCCGGCACTCGCAGGTAACAAATCCGCACCGACAGGAATCATGCTCTCCGCCCGCAAATCCATATCCTGCATTGCCAAGAAGGCTAAAGCGGCACCGCTGATTCCACCGGCCGCCGAGTCAAGGAAGCCCCGTCGTGAAAGAGTTGACTTATCTGCCTGTTGTTTGTTAGTCCACATATAAAAATCCTGCTGAATTCCATAACGCATGCCCGAACGTCGAAAGTGCTTTTTGAGCGGGGCTGAGTTTAATCTGTTGCCGTTCTTTTTCTTTTAGTGAATCGAAATGCTGCTGCCATTTCTGTTCCAGTGACTCTAATACCTCAATCGACTGCTGCAGTTGAGTTCCATCCGGAACCTGCCCCGTTACAGCGAGGTACATTTTGTTGATAGTTGCCGATTTATCAACGTCGCTGGGTGATGTTGTAGCAATTTTCAAGGCAAACTGATCGGCGAGATCCCGCACCATCGTGCTATTAAGTAGATACAAAGCTTGTTGCGCAACGTTTGATGTTGGTCGTTGCTGGCAGGCGGGATTCATCTGTGGCAAGTCAAAGGTTTCAAGAAAAGATGGCATTTCCTTACGCCGTTGTCGCAAATAGACACTACGACGATAAACACCGTTATCACCCACCGCGGTAACCAACCCATCACCTCGCACCTGCACTGCATCAGGTTTGCCATATTGTTTTTGATCTAAATTACCCGCGATCTCGATAACTGAATCCCGCACCTCCTCGGCCGTAAGACGGCGCAATGTCATATGGCTCAAATACAAATTGTCCGGATCTACCGCGAGTATCTCGTTCGAGACATTGGAAACTTGCCGATAGCTACGAGAGGTAACCATTAACCGATGCAAATCTTTCATGCTCCAGTCCGCTTCAATAAACCAACCCGCCAGCCAGTCAAGAAGCTCCGGGTGAGTAGGCCTAACCCCAAGACTACCGAAATTATCGACGCTCGATACTATCCCTCGTCCAAAATGATGTGACCAGATACGATTCACCATGACCCGCGCCGTTAACGGATGTTCCGGAGCAACAACCCATTGCGCCAATGCTAGCCGTCGCCCAGTTCCTTCCGCCGCCTCCGCCAGCGGCGCCGGTGCAAACGGAGTTTTGCCATCATTGAGTACAGAGGGAACGCCTGGCCCAATTAATCGACCCGGTTGTTGGAAGTCACCGCGGACAAATAAATACGTTGGGGAGGGTTCGCCCCGATCCCATAACGCGCGAATCGGTTCAATGGCGTCTTTCTTCGCGTTAAGTCGATTGACCTCCGCGGCCGTCGCCTTTTTTGACGCTGCAACGTTTTTGTCCGCTGCAAGTTGTTTTCCTGTGAGTTGCAACTCTTTGTTAAATTTATCAACTAAATAGCGTTGTACCTCATCTCGCGTGTCCACACCCTCCGCAAATGCTGCTGCAACGTCGCTACGAATGACTTCCGGCAACATCAATACTTGATCAGAAAAGTAGGCGGCTTTTGCCGCGGTCATAACGACCGCGTGCTTCTTATTTACGAGATCAACCAGCCGTTGAATTTCGGTGTTTTGGGTGGCGACCTCGTCAACACGCTGGGGCGTAGCCACTGAAAGTGCCCGCGTTCGCATCACGCCATTAGACTGACCAGGCACAGCAGTAGGCTTGAGCCAATCATGCACGTCAAACGCGCCCTGAAAAGTTGCCACCAAACGGTAATAATCTCGTTGTGGGATCGGGTCGTATTTGTGACTGTGGCAACGAGCACATTTTATTGTCAAACCCAGCACGGTGGATGAAAAGATGTCTATTTCATCCGCGACAACTTCCATCCGCTCCGGTACAGAATTAACGACGTCGGACCCTGTTCCATCGGGGGCCATCCGTAGAAATCCCGTCGCAATTAGATTGTCGACGTGCTGCGAAGTGATCTTTTTGGGGTCGGAATAATCCAGCAGTTCATCGCCGGCAATTTGTTCTAACAAAAACTGTGAATAGGGCTTATCCGCGTTCATGCTACGAATGACGTAATCCCGATAACGCCAAGCTGAATTGCGAATTGGGTCGGCACTGCGTTTCCCTTCTGAATCTGCGTAACCTGCGGCATCGAGCCAGAAACGTGCCCACCGTTCGCCATAACGAGGAGACGCTAATAGTCGCTGTACCAATCGTTCATAGGCAAGTGGCTCCTGATCCTCAACGAATGCTGTTATCTCAGCGGGCGATGGAGGTAAGCCGAGTAAATCAAAATACAAACGCCTGACTAATACGACGCTTGTTGCTTCCGCCGAGAACGCCAGACTATTCGCATTTAGTTTTTCGGCGACAAAAAGGTCGATTGCATTGGTGCCTTCATAGCCGGAAATTGCGGCGGGCGGCAAAGTCTTTTGTAACGATTGAAATGCCCAAAACTTCCGATCTTCGTCCGTCACAATCGTGTCAGGTTCCGTGGTAGCGCCATCCGGAATGATAGCAACTTCTGGTGCACCAAGGGTTATCCAGCGAGTCAGCTTTTCAACTTCACCGCTAGGCATTATTTTTACACCTGAGGGAAGCAACTTGTCGCGGGGAGGCATTTCTGCCGCGTGGATACGCTTCAACAACAGGCTCTCAGCGGGTTTACCAAGCACCATTGCCGGTCCCGATTTCCCGCCCTTTAACATCCCTGCCCGCGTGCGGAGATCGAGGCCAGCTTCTTGACGACGATTTCCATGACAAACGGTACACCGCAACATCATAATTGGCTGGATGTCATGTTGATTGACTTCCGCGACTTCGGTAAATGATTTCGGATCCCTGCCGTCGGCAAAAGGCGTGCCGTTGTCAAGCCATGCTTTGATGGTAGCAACGTCCTGTTTGGTGAGAGGCTTCCCTTCACCTTCCGGCGGCATCATGTGTTCATGAACGAGCTCGTACAGGTAACTCGCCTCGGAATCTCCGGAAACGACCGTGGTCTCGGACTCACCGCCTTTGAACAACCCGTGTGGTGACGATAAGTCGAGCTCTCCTTTTCGAGCACTGCTGCTGTGACAACGAACGCAGGACCGTTTGAAAATAGGCGCAATGTCGCCCTCATACGTTGGCCCCTCCGCCGCAAGAGTGACATCGAGCGTCACTGAGGCGAGTAAGACTACGCTAAGGCAGGCTAAAGTCCGCATACGATAGCTTTCTAAGATTAACTCATACATTATTGATAAATCTGACAACTTTATTCTACGATTTATTATAATCAAACGCACCATCAAAGACTTGTTTGCAACCCACTAGAGAACAACCAAAAGAGGGGAAAACCCAGACTAATGACTAAAATTGCTATATTTCAGTTGATGCAGGAAATTTCGTCGTTCAATCCTAGCAACAGTACTATCACGGATTTCACCATTAACCGCGGTGCGGCGTGGATTGAACAGGACACGGAAGCCAATCACGAGATCGGCGGAGCGCTGGCTCAGTTCGGTGAACACGACGACGTTGTCGTTGTGCCAACGATCAGCGCACGCAGCAATTCTTCGGGTGCCATCCTAGCGGCCTCTTCTTGGGATGAACTATCAGCACAATTGACTACTTCGATAGATGACTTGGCAACGCAACATGGTGGATCAATCGCGGCCGTATATTTTTGCATGCACGGGGCCATGGCAGCCGAAAACGAAATGGACCCTGAGGGCTTCATCCTTGAATATGCACGCAGTAAATTAGGCAGTGAAATTCCCTTTGTCACTTCTATGGACCTGCACGGCATTTTGACCGAGCGGATGTTTGAGCACAGCGACGTTATTGTGCCCTATCACACCTATCCCCACGTGGACCAATATGAAACAGGCAATCGGTCCGCCAAGGTGGTTATGCGACTGCTGAGCGAAGATTCGACTCCAGTAAGTGTACGAGTGCAGGTTCCGGCGTTAGTTCGGGGCGACGAACTTGTAACGGAAACGGGACTCTTCGGCGAATGTCTGCTTTTGGCCAAACAGATAGAAGACACAGAAAATGGCTTAGCCGCTGGTATGCTCATTGGCAATCCGTTTACCGATGTCCCGGAATTGCGGACGAACGTAGTGGTAACGTTTCTGGCGGAAGCGGAAACTGAAGCGGAAGCTGAAACGGAAGGAGAAGCAATGCAATATGCAACGGAGATGGCAGAGTTGTTTTGGGTGCACCGGGAACGGATGCGGGTAAAACTTACTTCTATCGACAATGCTGTCATTGCTACCATAAACCATCACGCGGACCCAGAAACCGACGGCACCGTCGTGCTGGTAGATGCAGCGGACGCGACGAGTTCGGGGGCGTCTGGAGATAGCAATGCGATTTTCGCAGCGATTCTGGCAAGTGATTTCCAAGGGCGACTACTTGCGCCGCTTGTTGACGCTCCTGCAGTGCAAGTCGCCATTGAGGCGGGAGTTGGTAACAGCGTCACCGTCAGACTGGGTGGGACGGTCGATCCCGCTCGATTCAATCCCCTTGAGTGTCAGGCAAAGGTTCGATTGATTGCCGACGGCGATTTTTTGAGCGAGAGTTTTAAGCTGTTGTGGCGAGGTGGACCAACAGTCGTCCTCGACGTTAAAAACCATACGGTCGTCGTTAGCACATTCCCCGTGAACCTATTTGATCGCTCCTTCTTTTTATCACACGGTTGCGATCCACTTGCCTTTGACGCCGTCGTGGTGAAGTCACCCCATTGCGAACGGCATATGTACCAAGAACCAGCGGGGCTTTATATTGACGTCGATGCCCCCGGTTCGACCAGCGCCAACCTCAAGTCGCTCGGTCACACCCAGTGTCCTCGCCCAATCTTTCCATTAGACGAAGATGTGACATTCTGTCCGAATAAATAAGACCACTAAACAACAGGACGCCGGGACCTTCATTTATCGCCTCTACAGATTACATTTTTCGTAATTTGACTGACCGCATCATCCACTAAAATACTCGCGTTCCAACAAATCGATCCAACCGAAAACACCTGCCCACCGCTGCCGGTTGTGAAATGCACTATCTCCGCGCCACCACCGTCCGCGTTGATACCGCGTGCGAGCAACTTGGTTCCATCCGGTGATTGCGGTGACATCTTATCCGTCTCGTGCCCCGACGCACCACCAGGTACTCGCTGATGCAAGCTTTTCTCGCCAAACGTATCGCCGTTGCGGAGTCCCGTCCCTTCGAAACACCAGTGCGAGGCATCCACCACTTCATAAGGAGCTGCGGTCATGATCCCCGGAAACGTAAAAACGACACCTAGTAAATTTGCCTCAGACTCTACGCGGCGATCCATCCGACTTTCCTGCAACTCACCATCTTCACCGAAATTGTCTTCGCTGTGACACCAAACCGTATTCTGGTAGACTATCCGCTGGTCGTCGAGGAAATCCACTTCACAGTTCACGCCATTACCGCCGAGGTAAATCAGTTTACCTCCTTCTTCAAAAACCCATTTTTTCAATCGCCAATACATTTTCGACGACCAATACTCTGGGTGCACGCTTAATATCAACGTCTTATAGTCTTCCAGCGGTACACGATCAAAATGAAACAGCGTCTCGCTGTAGTAGTCATATTTCAATCGCTGCTGTTCCATCCAACCAAGTAGACGCCATTCTGCTGATGCCATATGACATCCTTGACGACCGGCGATGGGATCCGCCAACCCCTCGTCCAAATCGATATGGTTATAAGGATCCGGACGGTCAAGGGATAGAGGGGCATAAGATTCTGTATCATAGGTGCGATGTCTGGCATCCGTATATCGTTTTAACTCGAGGCGTGAATTGATCGTCGGCGTGGGCGGGAACTTGTCGGCGTGAATATAGTTACTGCGTCCACCGAAACTGTTGTAAGCGTTCCAGTTGATATCCGACGCAAAAATTGCTACGTCATTTTGGGGTAATTTTGGCGCCACGATCCAGGGGAAACTGAAGAACTTTCCGGATTTGGTTTTGGCGTGCAAATAGTACAATCCCGAGCGTTCTGGGGCGACGATTGTCTGACTAAGAATTTTACTTTTGTATCCGTGCTTGTTCCACTCAACTCCGTTTTGAGTGTAATCTCCATCGGGCGTTATTTGCATCGTCGCTCGAGGACCATGTTCGTCAAAGGTACCGATGCGACGAATAAACTCCTTGGTGGCTCCGTAACGCCATAGTTCAAGCGAATATTCTTCCACAGCGTGTACGCGAAACTCGGCGATCTCACCTGCCACAACAGCCCGCGGATACATGTAACCTAATAAACAATCGGACAGCAAGCGAAATTGGTAAGGCTCGTTCTGGGAGATATTAGCAGTTACCATTTTGCTGCCATAACCATCCTTACCGAGAACAACTTCATAGGTGCCGGCTTCAAGGTCTGCATAAACAGCGCCGGAGATTGATGAAGACGCTGAAACAACTTGGTCGCCGCTGCGGAACTCAAATAACACATTTGACAATGCCACATATCGCTCGTCACTTACATACCCGACTAACATTGAAATACCCATCCGTAGTGAGATTAATCGCAAAAAAACGTTTCATTGATATTTTTCGATACCTCCGTGCGTTTGAACTGTTTATAACACATAGTTACCGATTCCTAGTTTAGCATCCGTCAATCTATATATAACGCTGGAGTAATTCATGGACCGCCGTCAATTCGTTCAGACAGCCACTGCCACATCACTATTTTACACAACAGCAGGCCTGTTTGCTGAACAACTACAACCGTCTGCTCAAATGGGCGAGGGACCATTCTATCCAGATCGCCTTCCGTTGGACACGGACAACGACCTGTTGATTATCAATGATTCTATCACCCCAGCCATCGGAACGATTACGCATTTACATGGCACAGTGCGTGACACAAAGGGTAATCCACTGCGAAACGCTTTCGTGGAGATCTGGCAAGTTGATAATAGCGGTTCGTATATTCATTCTGAAAGCAGCAACAAGGCAACCGCGGACAAGAATTTCCAAGGCTATGGTCGCTTTATGACGAGTAGCACGGGTGAATACTATTTTCGCACGATCAAACCTGTCGCCTATCCTGGGCGAACGCCACACGTTCACATTGCGGTCAGCACCAACGGTAAACGCATCTTTACAAGCCAAATTCTAGAAAAGGGGAACCGCGCCAATGCGACAGATGGCTTATTCCGCCAAGTGCCTGATCCCAAACAGCGAGAAACGTTTTTAGCGGAATACAAACCCGTGAAGAACTGTCCCCTTGGTTCCCTGGATGCTGGTTTCAATGTTATCCTCGGTCACACTGCCGAAGAGAACGAAGACGGCACAATTAAGGGTGCCATCGGAAAGCCAATCTTTCGCCGCCGACGATAGTTTTTTTTCAAATCGTATTAATGATTGGGCCGCAACTGGTGCAAACACTGCGCCGCGCCACTGCGCAATGACAACGCATCTACTCCGGCTACGACTAAAGTATAGCCTTGATCCATATAAGGTTGTACCGCTTCCGCGTTCACACCAAAGTATCCCAGTGGCATTTTCACGGATTGACATATCTGGGTAACATGATCGATCGCCGCCAATACCTCCGCATCATTTACTTGCCCCATTTTTCCCATGCTCGCGGCTAGGTCGTAAGGTCCTAACAATATCGCGTCCACTCCGTCCAGTTTCACCGTCTCTTCGATACACTGTACCGCGTCAATATGTTCCGCTTGAATAACACAGGCGATTTGGGAGTTGGCTGCCTCTACATATTCGGTGAACTGCCCGCCATAACCGTGCGCTCGGGCTAGCCCGACGCCCCGTTGCCCCGCGGGAGCGTACCTCGTCCAAGCGACAACCTGGGCCGCGTGTTCCGTCGAATTCACTTGGGGAGCGATAATACCGTGTGCGCCCAAATCCAGAACCTTTTTAATCCACACCTCGTCTGCAACCGGTACACGCACAACACAAGGCACCTGGTCACCGACCGTCTGCAGGATCGCGTTAAGCTCACTGGTTTCCAGCGGTCCGTGTTCGGCGTCGACGAAGAACCAGTCAAAACCGACATCAGCGAGAATCTCGGCCACCGCGGGTGTCGAGAGCGTAATCATGGTGCCCAGCAGCAACTCGTGGTCGCGCAACCGTTGACGTAAATTATGCATTTTCATAGTGTTACAAAGGTTTCGAACAAAAGGGCTACGGCAATTCGCGAATGCGGATATTGCGAAAGTGAATGGGTGAACCTTCTGCCTCGAGACACAAGTAACCGTGCGCCGGATTGCTGTCGGACCCACCCGATACCTCATAACCGTTCACCCACAGTCGAACTTCGCCATTGATCGCCCGTACATAATAGTGGTTCCATTCGCCGTGTCCGTTGGAATGGTTGGCTCGGGGAAAACTGCGGTTCCCGTTGGGCGACAACGGCGGGAAGGGTTTCATCGTGGACTTGCCCACTGCAAAGATATCGCCGTTCGTGGTAAACCACTCGGGGTCCTTACCGTTCTTCTTTTTGAAGTTCGTAGCGTAGCCGTGATCTAACGCTTGCACTTCAATGCCACTTCTTGGCAAACTACCGTTTGGTAGACCCTCGAGTGCAGCTGGGTCGACCCAGACGAAGACACCGGAGTTGCCAGCAGCCTTGAGATGTTTCCACTCAAGGACCATCTCCAGGTTTTTATATTGTTTGGCGGTTCGCATGACACCGATGGGTACGCCGGTACCCTTTATAAGTGCGCCCTCGAATACCCATGTATCCTCAACGCCATTGACATCAGCGAAATCTTTTTCACCAAGTGTCACCCAACCGGGACCAGTGCCATCAATGATCGCGTGTTTGTTTTCCTCTGTTTGCCCTGTCGAAGTTGCCAACGTCATTAACATTGCAACCAATATCTTTTTAATCATCCTTTGCTTCCCTAAAAAATGGACTTGAAGACCAAATAACTGCATTTTCATTGTACCAAAAAACAAAATGCGAGAACGACCTCTTAAATTCCGTCGCCATCGTCGGGCACAGGGTCCGCGACGTCGCCTCCCAGCAACTCGCCTTCGAACTGCGCCAAGAACTGGTCAATCACGATGACGCCGTCACCATTTTCATCCGCAGCGTGAAAAATTTCCCGCAACTGAAAATCATAATAGTCATAACCCAATACGTGCATTGCCCGCTGGAATTCAGACAACGTCAGATGTTGATGCCGCCCAGCATCGGCCGCATTAAAGGCAGCCACGCGTCGGTCGTGTTCGACCTGGGTAGGGTTTCGCATCATTTCACGGAATTGTTGCACCGGCACGGTCTCTAACTCGTACTCATCATGCGTTGGATTGAGGATCCGCGAGCGATAGTCTTCAAACGGAGTACGCCGACTTCCTGCATGATATCGACCGTATCCAAAGAACGTCACGACTCCTAGGGCCGAGACAGCCATCGCGCCATAAGCAGCCTTATCACCCATCATGTAAAGCAAGAACACACCACCGACAATTCCCAACCACTGAGTGTATGGAAACAGCGGTGAACGATATGTTGGATCGTACCAACCGGAGCCGTCGTCTTTTTTCTCGACTGTTGCACGCAGGATGATCACGATAAGATTTTCCAGGCAGAAGATCATAATCTGAAACCCCGAAACCAGCTTGGCGATATCGGAAACAGGCAGAAACAAAATGGCAGCCGCCATCACGACGCCCGTGATGACGATTGCCCAATGCGGCGTTTCGAAACGCGCGTTCACATTTTCCAACGATTCGGGCAATAAACTGTCTTGTGCCATCGCAAATCCGAAGCGGGAAGCCGCCAGCAAACCCGCCAGCGCCATTGACGCCATCGTAAGGATAGCAAGTACGGCAATTGCTAGCCCCAGCTTCTTTCCGCCGACAGCTTCGGCCAAATGGTTTATCGAATCCTTAACGGCAACGACTTTGTCATCTTTAAGTTCCGTAAGAGTTTCGGCGGGCACAACTGCCATCAGAGCATAGCCGACGAGGACGTAAAGCAAAGTTGAAATCACGAGTGATATCAATATTCCACGAGGGAGATTTTTCCCGGGAGACTTCACTTCGCCAGCGATTGCTGCTACGTTCGTCACGCCAAGATATGCTACAAAAACGAAGGCGGCGGTTTCAGCAACTCCAAATAATTGTTGCTGGAGTCCCTCGCCCCTAAATGCGTTGCTCCTCAGTGGTCGCATGAGATCCGCTTCTGGCAACATCAAGGCCGCGCCGCATAGCACTAACATTACCACGACGATGACCATGGTGATCGGTACTTGAACCGCCTTTACCTTTTTGACACCAAGAATATTGAGGCCGACAATTAACACCAAAAAACCCATACTTATTGTCATGGCATTAAGGTCTGCGCCAAAGTAATCGGTTACCACAAAGAGATAGGCCTGAAAACCGATCAACGCAAAAGCGGATTTCAATAAGAACGACGACCAGAGTCCAAGCCCGGCTATCGTACCAATAAAGGCACCGAATGCTTTTTCGGTATAAACGTATGATCCGCCTGAGGAGGGCATAGCGGATGCAAGTTCGGACTTCGAGAGCGCGGCGGGCAGAACGATGAGGGCCGCAAGTAGATAGGCAAGCCAGATGCCGTCGCCCATCATGTGCGCGGCAAACGCTGGTAGGACGAAAACACCTGAGCCAAGCATAGACGCGAGACTAATAACGATTACGCCAGTTAGTCCAAGCGTACGAGCGGGCGAGTGGCCTTTGACGTTGATAGCGGAACCTTTATAGCTGTATGTACATCAACACGGTGGTATTTATATCAAACGATGAACGGAGTTGGCTACGAGCTTAGTTACATTCATTGATTGGCGTGCCTGCGAATCGAAATCGTGATTACTCGCGACATGATTTATAACATAATCCGCCCGATTCTCGCGACACCTAACCTGCCAACATCGATTTTACCCTCGAAAACGCGTTGATCGCGAACTCTATATCCGCAGTGCTATGCGAAGCAGAAATTTGAGTACGTATTCGTGCGGCGCCGTCTGGCACAACGGGGTAGGAGAATCCGATGACGTAGATGCCTTCTGAGAGCATGGCATCTGCAAAGCGTGTGGCAAGTGCGGCGCCGCCGAGCATGATCGGTACGATGGGGTGCTCTCCCTCAAGAATGTCAAAACCAGCAGCCACCATTCCTGCGCGAAACATCTTCGTATTAGCTTCGAGTTTATCGCGGAGAACGGTTGATTTACTCAGCATGTCAATTGCTTTGATGGAAGCGCCGACGATGGGAGGCGCGACTGAGTTGGAAAACAAGTAGGGCCGTGATCGCTGACGAAGCAGTTCAATAATTTCCCGGCGACCGCTTGTGTAACCGCCGCTGGCACCACCCAATGCTTTGCCCAGCGTTCCGGTGAGGATGTCGATGCGGTCCATCACGTCGTGGAATTCATGCGTGCCCCGCCCCCGAGTACCCATGAAGCCGACGCTGTGAGAATCATCGACCATGACCAACGCGTTATATTTATCAGCGAGCTCACAGATGGCCGGGAGATTGGCAATGTAACCGTCCATGGAGAACGTCCCGTCTGTGGCGATCAGGCGATAACGAGCGTTGGATGCAGCTTGCAGTTGCTTTTCAAGGTCCGCCATGTCGCTATTTGCATATCGATATCGAGCGGCTTTACAAAGTCTGACGCCGTCAATAATGCTTGCATGATTTAGTTCATCGCTGATGACCGCATCCTCGGCACCCAGCAGCGTTTCGAAGAGTCCCCCGTTGGCATCAAAACAAGAGGTGTAGAGTATCGTGTCTTCTGTTTCCAAGAAGTCCGTAATCTTCGATTCAAGTTCCGTGTGGATTGATTGCGTACCGCAGATAAAACGGACACTCGAAAGACCATAGCCCCATGTGTCTAGGGCATCGTGCGCGGCTTGGATAACCTCCGGGTGTTGGGCGAGGCCGAGGTAGTTGTTGGCGCACATGTTGAGGACGGGTGGTTGTTCGCCGACTCGGATAGAGGCGCCCTGGGGGGTGCTGATCACCCGTTCCGCTTTGTAGGTGCCGGCCTCACGAATTTCGTTGATGGTGGCTGTTATATCCTGCCGTATTTGATCATCCATCTGTTTACTATCTTCTTCTTGGTTAAAGCCAGTCGAGTATTATTTTTCCACTTTGTCCTGAGTTCATGATGTCGAAGGCTTGTTGGAAATCGTCGGCGGCAAAGCGATGGGTTAGAACGTGAGAGATATCGAGTCCACCTTCGAGTAAAACGGTCATTTTGTACCAGGTTTCATACATCTCGCGCCCGTAAATCCCTTTAATGGTGAGCATATTAAAAACCACGGTGTTCCAGTCAATTGCAATCTCCTCCGCGGGGATTCCCAACATCGCGATTTTGCCACCGTGGCACATATTTGCTAGTAGACTACGGAAGGCATCCGGATTGCCGGACATTTCCAAACCGACGTCGAAACCTTCGCGAATGCTTAATTCGGATTGAACGTCTTCGAGTTTTTCTTCGAGTACGTTAACACAGCGGGTGGCGCCCATCGTTTTAGCGAGTTCGAGGCGGTAGGGATTGACGTCGGTGATGGCCACGCTGCGAGCGCCAGCATACTGACAGATGGCGACAGCCATAATGCCGATGGGTCCGGCGCCGGTAATGAGAACGTCTTCACCGAGTACGGGGAAAGAAAGTGCGGTGTGAACAGCATTGCCGAAGGGGTCGAAGAGCGCCGCCATATCAAGGTTGATACCGGCAGCATGCTTCCAGACATTCGTCATCGGAAGCGAGATATATTCTGCAAAGGCGCCGGGTCGGTTCACGCCGATACCTTTGGTGTCGGCACAGAGGTGGCGTCGCCCGGCGAAGCAGTTGCGACAGCGTCCGCAGACCACGTGCCCTTCCCCAGAGACGATATCACCCGTCCTAAAATCGGACACATTAGAGCCGGTTTCGACAACTTCGCCAACAAATTCGTGACCTACGACCATGGGGACAGGGATTGTTTTTTGAGCCCAATCGTCCCAATTGTAAATATGTAGGTCGGTCCCACAGATACCTGTGCGATCTACCTTAATGAGCACGTCATTGATGCTAATTTCCGGCAGAGGAACATCTTCGAGCCACAATCCAGGCGTCGACTTCCGTTTAACTAGAGCTTTCATAGGGTATCATCACCAGGTATTTTTGACGTATGATTTACGTGTGTGAATGATAATAAAATTCCCCTGAAATACAACCACGTGTTAACCGATCGTTTTCAGCCAGCACGTTTATAGGGACAGTCCTTGGAGGCTTGTTCGCCGCTAAATATTCCATGCCTACACAAAACATCCATCCCCTCTATTCTAGGAACACCCCCTCATGACCAAATGCGGCGTAATTGGCATGGGGCGTTTTGGAAATCTACACGCACGAACGTTGGCGGCACTCGACGGGGTGGAATTAGTGGCGATCGTAGCGCGCCGCCAAGCGTCGCTTGATGAAGCGTACGTCGATCTTCCCACGGTAAAGGGCTATCTAGATCTCGATTTAGCCATTTCAGATTCGAACGCTGATGCGTGGATAGTAGCTTGTACGACAAAACAACATGTCTCGGTGGTTAGCCAGTTACTGCGGGCCGGCAAGAAGGTATTGTTAGAGAAACCGATCTCGGAGGACATGAACGAGGCGGAAAGTTTACGGGAATGGGTAGGCGAAGATTCAAACAATTTGATGCTTGGGCATATATTATTGTTTAACAGCGAGTTTCGGCAATTACGAGCCGAAGTTAAGCAACGAGGAGAATTGTATCACATTGATGCGGTGCGACATCGGCCCGCAACTATATTAGAGAGTTTTCGGGGTGAGAATCCATTGTATGCCGCGATGGTGCATGATTTGTATTGTGCTCAGGCTTTATTAGGCGGGGCGGAACCGGAGGAGTTTAGCTGCCAATATCACAGGACGGGTGGGGAAATTGATTTAGCTAATGCAACGTTGACTTGGGGCAACGGGGTGGTTGGTAGGTTTGCAGCGAGTTTTATGACGCCGGAGGGAATGCCACCGCGAGGTGTTGATCGAATGGAAGTGTTTGGCGCGGGTTGGAGTGCAAAACTGGAACCGAATCCACGTCCTTTGACGTTGTGGAGTGATCGCGCCGAATGGCCTCTGGCACTAGAGATATTGATGGATGAGGATGGCGTAGCGGGGATGATGGCTGAGGAGCAACGTTGTTTTCTGAGCGTGGTACGCGGAGAGCGAGCGGTACCTCTGGGCGCACGATACGAAGACGCCCTGCAAGTTCAGCGTTGGATGGATCGACTTGACTCCGCCGCCGGCGACAATTCTTGAGTACGTGTTGTTTAGTTTAGCCGCTAAAGGTGGCCTTCCAAAAACGGTGACCCGACATTATTATTAACGCATTGGCGGAGTAGCTCAGCTGGTTAGAGCACCGGAATCATAATCCGGGTGTCGGGGGTTCGAGTCCCTCCTCC